>Ga0247727_10000109_pt1 | contig 182465 bp, 180 predicted proteins | sample WisWelCaveWW1625_FD_202498 | JGI IMG/M metagenome (GOLD analysis project Ga0247727, IMG submission 202498) | Biofilm microbial communities from Wishing Well Cave, Virginia, United States - WW16-25 | ecosystem: Environmental > Aquatic > Deep subsurface > Groundwater > Cave microbial mat... | reverse complement strand
TCACCCCCAGCTACGCCGGCTGGCTCACCGCCGGTCCGTCCGGCGCAGCCACCACAACCTCCGCGCTCAACTTCCCCTCCGGCGTCGCCGCCATCGCCAACGCCTTCACCAGCCAGCTCGGCCCCGAGGGCCTCACCGTCACCGCCTCCGGGACCACCGCCAACACCTACCACCTCATCATCGACATCACCGCCTACATCACCTGACCGCTCATGCCGAGGTCGTGTGTCACGATCCGGGACTCGGCGGTGTCTTCCGGGGGTGAGGGGGGTGACGATCGACGAGCCGCGACCTGCGGAGCACCACCGAGCGCCGGAGACCGAGGCCGAGCTCTTCGCTCGCCTCTACCCGTCGCTCCGGCGGTTCGCGGCCGTGGCCGGACCCTCCGACCTCGAACCTGACGACCTCGTGCAGGAGGCCGTCGCCCAGGCCCTTCGGCTGCGCCCGCTCACGGAGCTCGACCAGCCGCTCGCCTACCTGCGACGAACGATGCTCAACCTGGCCCGCAACCGCCGCCGGGGGCTCGCTCGATCGCGGCGCACGTTGGCTCGGGTCGAACCCGATCACGAGCGTCACTCCGAGTACTCGTCCGACCTGGCCGACCTCGAGCGGGTCGGCCCAGTGGCGCGGGCCGTCTTGTTCCTCGTCGAGGTGGAGGGGTGGACGTTCGCGGCGGCCGCCGCGCAGGTCGGGATGACCGAGCAAGCGGCGCGGGCCACCGCGTCGCGAGCGCGGCGACGGCTGCGCTGCGAGATCGAGGACGAGGAGGGCGGGGGATGACCGACGACATCGAGCGACGTCTGGAGCAGCGCGCGGGCCGAGGCGAGCCGACCGGGGCCGACCACGTCTGGCGCGCCGCGCGCCGTGAGGCCGACGTCCCTGTGCCCCGCCGGAACCTGCCGGCGGCCGCCGCGGCCGCCGCCATGGCGGCCGCGCTGCTGATCGGTGCCGTCGCCATCAGCACCGGGGACGGACCCCGCGACCCCGACATCGACTCCGGGCCCACGCACGGGAGCGCACCGGAGCTCGTGGTGGCGCAGAGCGCCTCGTCGCTCGTGCGCTATGACGACTGCGCCACCGTGCTCGACGACCTCAAGGAGCAGGCCCTCGAGCGCGTCGGGCCCTACGGGCTCGACGCCTCGGTCGGGTACTACCCCGGCTACTACGTCCAAGCAACAGCGGAGCGCCGCTTCGATGTCGATTCCGTGTCCGCCCAGGCGAAGCAGTCGGAGACGAACACCCAGGAAGCGGGGGTCGACGAACCCGACGTGGTGGAGACCGACGGCGAGCACCTCTTCGACGTGCGAGGCGGAACCCTGCGGGTCACCGACATCGGGGCGGCCCGGGTGACCGCCACGGTTCCCCTCCACCTGGTGGATGTGATGGGGGCCGTGCTGATCGGCGATCGGCTCGTGGTGTTCGCGAACGAACCGCTGTCGAGCCCCCGGCAGGGCGAGGCAAAGGTCGTGGTGATCGACGTGTCCGGGCGCCCGACCGTCACCGAGCGCCTCGCCGTCGACGGCACCCTCGTCGACGTCCGCGCCGTGGACGACCAGGTCCACCTCGTGACGGTGAGCGCGCCGACGATCGAGTTCACCTACGCCGCCGGCTACGACGATGCCGCCGAGGAGAGCGCCACCGCCGCCAACAAGGAGCGGATCCGCGCGTCGACCCTGGCCGACTGGCTGCCCACTCGAACGGTCACGGACGGCGATGGCGACGTCGTCTCGCTCCGGACGCAGCTCACCGACTGTGCCGACATCCGCCATCCGAAGGAGTTCGCGGGCTTCGACCAGACGACGCTCGTCACGCTCGACCTAGACGACCTCAGCGCCAGCGGGAGCTCCTCGGTCCAGGCCTCCAGCCTGCTCGTCTACGGCACGACCGACAGCGTCTACACCGCCACGACGCAATACGAGGACTTCGCAGGCATCGAGGACACGACCCGACCGGCGAGCTCCGAGCCCCACACCGACATCCACCGCTTCGTGCTCGGCGACGATCCCGCGTACGCCGGTTCGGGACGGGTGGCGGGCTTCGTCGGCGACCAGTTCGGGCTGTCGGAGCACGACGGCTACCTCCGGGTGGCCTCCACCACGTGGGAAGCGGGCGCCGAGAGCCGGGTGACGGTGCTGCGGGTCGACGGGGGCGAGCTGGTGGAGACGGGCGTCGTCGACGGCCTCGGGCTGAACGAGGACATCCAGGGAGTGCGGTTCGTTGGCGACCTCGGCTACGTGGTCACCTTCCGCCGCACCGATCCCCTGTACGTCGTCGACCTCCGCGATCCCGACGCGCCCCGGTTGGCCGGCAAGCTGCAGGTACCCGGGTACAGCGAGTACCTCCATCCCATTGCGGATGGCCTGGTGCTGGGTGTCGGCGTCGACGGCACGGACAGTGGGCGGCTCACCGGCGCAGCCATGTCCCTCTTCGACGTGCACGACCCCGCGGCGCCAACGCGGGTCGACCTGGAGGCCTTCGGGCGCGACACCGCGTCGAAGATGGCCGACGACCACCATGCCTTCACGTGGGACGGCGACACCCGCACGGCCTACGTGCCGGTGGGGCTCTTCGCGGCCGGCCACCGCATCGAGGTCGTGCGCGTCGAGGACGACTCGCTGACGCTGATCGGCACGGTCTGGCCCTCGGGTGAGGGAGCTCCGGGCAAGGCCGCCTTCGACCGCACCGTGATCGTGGGCGACCGCCTGCTCTCGGTCAGCCCCGAGGGCATCCAGGTGAGCGACCTCGACACCCTCGAGCCCATCGCCTGGGTGCCGTACTCGTAGCGGTTCCGCTAGTTGAAGCCGCGGTTGTCCTGCTTGAGGGCGGTGTCGACGGCGAGGCTGCTCGCGACCACGAGCGAGCGCAGGGGCTCCTCGAGCGGCCGGTGGATCTGCACGACGAAGTTGTCCGCCGTGGTGAACATCGTCTTGGCGAGGCCCTCCCACGTCTTGGTGATGCGCGCCACCTCGGTGCCGGTGTGATCGGACACCTTGAAGTTCCAGGCCACCCAGTTCTCGGCGTGGATCGACCCGTACGTGTGCCCGCCCGCCTCGAGGCCGAAGCGGATCTTCCCGATGGCGTTCTGCTGAACGATCTGGCCGATCTCGGTGCCGTGGCCGTCCTGCACGATGACCTTCGACTTCACGAACTTGGCCGGGCGGGTGAGGGCGAGGAGCACGGTGCCCTGGACGTCGACCACCTGGAGCTTGTGGGTCATGAACTGGTCGACCGACGTCAGGACGCGCAGCGCCTTCTTGGCCGTCGACTGCCCGACCTGGCGCACCGCACCGATCTGGATACCGTTCTGGTCGTAGATCGCGTACTCGTTGTTGACCTCGATGAACTTGGCCTTCTGGTTCACGACGAGCACGGGCTCGGTGAAGATCGTGCCCCCACCCTGGTGGCCGGCCGCGGCGCCCACCTTGGCAACGTCGGCAACGATCTTCTCGGTGGGGCGGTTGGTGGTGGGCACGGCACTCGCCCCGACCGGCGGGTCGATCGTCTGCCGGCCGTGCGACGACACGTGCTCGGTCCACTGGGAGCCGTCCCAGTAGCGCAGCTCGTGACGCCCGTAGGGATCTGGGTGCCAGTTGGCGGGGCTGCCAGCGTCCGTCATGGTCCGGAGGCTACCGACCCGCCCTCGCCCGATCAGCCCCCGGCGATCAGGCGGAGGCGCAGGTCCTCGCGGGTGGCGTCGAAGTCGGTGCGGGTGTGGGCGCCGCGGCTCTCCTCGCGCGCCAGCGCCGCGACGCACAGCAGCCGGCCCACGGTGGCCAAGTTGCGCAGCTCCCACGAGCCGAGGTCGTCGCCCTCGACCTCGCCCGCGCAGGCCGCGGCGGCCTCGCCGAGCGAGACGGCCGATCGCAGGACCCCCGCGTTGGCTGTCATCGTGCGCTGGAGCGCCTCCCGGCTTGCGATCGCGGTCGCGTCCTGTGGTGGCAACGTGAGCCGGCGACCCCCGATCTCGCCGCCGCCCAGCACGGACCGCATCGCGCCGGTGGCATGGGGACCGTCGACACCACGATCGATCGCCTCGACCACGCGCGGGCCGAAGACCATGCCGTCGAGCAAGGAGTTGGAGGCCAGCCGGTTGGCGCCCATGACACCGTTGCAGCTCGCCTCGCCCGCCACCCAGAGGCCGGGCAGCGACGAGGCCCCGTCGAGGTCGGCGACGATGCCACCGCAGCTGTAGTGAGCGGCCGGCGCGATCGGCAGCCAGTCACGAGCCGGGTCCAGGCCGACCTTGGTCAGCTCCGCCATGATCGTGGGGAACCGGTCGGCGAACCCGTCGAGCCCGGTGGCGTCGAGCCAGAGGTGCTCGACGCCCTGCTCGATCATCCGAGCGGTGATCGCCCGGCTGACCTTGTCCCGAGAGAGGAGCTCGTCGACGAACCGCTCGCCGGACCTGTCGCGTAGCAGCGCCCCGTGCCCCCGGAGGGCCTCGGTGAGCAGCGGCCGCGGCATCACCGGGTGGTGCAGCGCGGTCGGGTGGAACTGCTCGAACTCCACATCGGCGACGGCCACTCCGGCGCGGATGGCCATGGCCACACCGTCACCGGTGGCCTCGGTCGGATTGGTGGTGACCGCGAACAGCTGCCCGTAGCCACCCGTCGCGACGAGCACGTGGGTCGCCCGCACCTCCGTGCGCTGCCCCGACGGATCAGCGGCGAGCACCCCGCGGCAGCGTCCACCCTCGACGAGCAGATCGAGCGCGAACGAGCTCTCGTACACCGCCGACACCTCGGACCGCACGGCGTCTACGAGCGTCCGCTCGATCTCGGCACCCGTGGCGGCGCCACCCGCGTGCACGATGCGCGGGACCGAGTGACCACCCTCGCGGGCCAGCTCGAGCCGGCCCTGCGGGTCGCGGTCGAAGGCAGCGCCGAGCGCGATGAGCTCGTGCACCCGTGACGGCCCCTCGTCGACGAGCACGCGCACGGCGTCGACGTCGCACAGGCCCGCGCCGGCCGCGAGCGTGTCAGCCAGGTGCAGGTCGGTGGAGTCGGGATCCTCGCTGAGCACCGCCGCGACGCCGCCCTGGGCCCACCGCGTCGTGGCCTGCTGCAGCTCCGCCTTGGTCAGCACGCCGACGCGCATGCCGTGGATCTCGGCTGCTCGCACCGCCGCCGACAGCCCGGCGACGCCCGAGCCGAGCACGAGCAGGTCAAGGTCGGCCACCGCCAATGGTCTAGTGGTCTGTCTCGTGATTGGGGGCGGATAGACGGCGAGTCAGGGTGGCCGCTGCCAAGGACGCAGGACGAAGGCCCAGCCGAACCCTGCGGCGAGGACGAGGACGCCGGCAGCGGCAGCACTGGCCGGCGTGGACCGCCGCACCAATTGCGAGACAGACCACTAGTGCCGCGTCAGGTGGGGTTCGGGGGTTGACGGCGAGTCAGGGGCGTCGCTGACAAGGACGCAGGACGACGCACTCCACCAGTGAACGCGAGGACGAGGACGCCGTCAGCGGCGTTCCTGGCCGGCGTCGAACGTCGCAAACGTTGCCTGACGCGGCACTAGCCCTCAGCGCGCCGCGGGAACCCGATCGAAACCACTGGGCGCGCCCGTCGCGGCCGGTAGCGTCGCCGCGGCAGCGGGCGCAACGGAGGGCATCGATGATCGCGGAGGAGGGTCAGGTGATCCTGGCCGCTCGGCAGGTGGTGAAGGACTACCCCCAGGGCGAGGGCGTCCAGCGCGTCCTCGACCACCTCTCCCTCGACGTCGACGCCGGTCGGTTCGTGGCGATCATGGGCCCATCGGGGTCCGGCAAGTCGACGCTCCTGCACCTGCTCGGCGGACTCGACACGCCCGACGCCGGCGAGGTCGTGCTGGACGGCACCACGTTGTCCGGGCTCAGCGACGACGCACGCACCCGACTTCGCCGCCACCGGATCGGGATCGTGTACCAGTTCTTCAACCTGGTCCCGGTGCTCACGGTCGCCGAGAACATCGCCCTCCCAGCCGTGATCGCCGGGCGGCCGGCCGTCACCTACCGCACCACGCTCGATGACGTCATCGAGCTGGTGGGGCTCGGCCCCGACCGCGACAAGCAGCCCTCGCAGCTGTCGGGCGGTCAGCAGCAGCGGACCGCGATCGCGCGGGCCCTGTTCACCTCGCCGGCCGTGCTGCTGGCCGACGAACCGACCGGCAACCTCGACCTGGCCTCGGGCTCGGAGGTGCTCAGCCTGTTCCTGGCAGCCCAGCGGGCCATGGGCCAGACCATCGTGATGGTCACCCACGATCCGCGCACCGCCGGGCACGCCGAGCAGGTCCACCTGCTGCGCGACGGAACCGTGCACGCGACGCTCGACGTGGCCAGCCGCTGTCAGGGGACGGCCCGCACGGACCCCACCCACGAGGAGCGATCGCGCGTCGTGCTCCGCTGGCTGGAGGAGCGCGACGCCACGGGCGCCGCGACACCCGCCCGCGCGCACCCGACGACGCTCGGGACCACCGAGACCTGAGCGGTGCGGTCCCTCGCCGAGCTGCCGGTGCGCAACGTCCGCCGTCGACCGGCTCGTGTCGCGCTGACCGGCGCCGGCGCCGCCCTCGGCGTGGCGGTGCTCTACGCGGTGCTCGTCACGAGCGGCGCCACCGCCCGGGCTCTGGACGACGCTGTGTCGGGCTCGGCAGGGCGAGCTGACGTCGTCATCAGCCCAGTCGGATCCACCGACGCCACGCTCCCACCGACGCTGGTCGACCAGGTCGTCGCGCTCGACGGCGTCGACACCGCGGTCGGCTCGATGACCTTCCGAAGCGCGATCCGCACGACGAACCTCGGGGCCACCCCCGCCACGACCCCACGGGACAACGTCCTCTTCGTCGTCGGAACCGACCTCGGCCGTGCCCAGGACCTTCGCACGTTCGACCTCGACGCCGGCGCGCTCCCCGCGCCCGACACGGACGAGGTGGTCGTCGCCCGCGCGATCGCGGACGACCTCGACCTGTTCGTGGGAGACCAGGTCTCGATGGCGGCACCGGCGGGCAGCCGGATCATGACGATCTCGGGTGTCCTCGACTCGGCGGGTGCGGGGCTCGGCTATCAGGGGGCCGTGGCCTACACCTGGACGACGACGGGTCAGAGGATGTTCGGTCAGGGTGACGTGATCACCGGCGTCGACGTCGCGCTGGCACGTGGGATCGACAACGACACCTGGATCGACGAGCACCGCGGCGCGCTCGGCGAGTCGCTCACGATCCAGGATGCCGACGACGCTGTCGCCGGGTACCGCGAGTTCATCACCGCCATCAGCAGCGCCCTCGTGCTGATGGCGGTGATCGGCGTGTTCGTCGGCGGGTTCCTCGTGTTCCTGACCTTCTCGGTGGCCGTGGCAGAGCGGACGCCCACCTACGGCATCCTGCGGGCGCTGGGCGCCCGGCCCGCACAGGTGCGCCTGATCGTCCTCACCGAGGCGGGCGTGGTCGGCCTGGCCGCGAGCCTGATGGGGATCGTGGTCGGGCGGAGCATCGCGGGAGCGAGCGTGGGGCTGATCGAGTCGCTGCTCGGGCTCGACCTGCCGCCGCTCGGGTTCCCTCCGCTCCCCGCTGCGATCGGGGTGGCGGTCGGGATCTTGGTGAGCCTGGCGGCGGCCTGGCTGCCGGGCCGGCGCGCGGCGGCGCTGGACCCCGTCGACGCCATGAGCGGGAGCGCCTCGAGCGTCGACCGGACAGGGCGCTGGCAGCCGCGAGCCGCCCTCCTCGCGGTCGGCATCGCCCTCGGCTGGGTCGATGCTGGCACCGGCGCGCGGGCGCTCTCGACGCTGATCGTCCTGCTCGCCGCGGTGCTGCTCGTCCCGTTCGCCCTCCAACCGCTGGCCCGGCTGATCGGCCGCGCGACGGCTCGCATGGTTCGCGGCACCGGTCAGATCGCGGTGCTGCACCTCGTGAAGGAGCGCAGCCGCAGCGCCTACACGCTGGGACTGGTGATGGTCGTGCTGGCCATGCTCATCACCGTCGCGGGTGTCCATGCGGCCATGTCCCACACGCTGACGCAGATCATCGAGCGACAGGCGGGCGGCAGCGTGCAGGTGATCGCGCCGGCGGCCTTCGAACCCGATGTCGCCGACCGGCTCGCCCAGGTCGACGGGGCCGGTGCCGTCACCCCGGTGCGCTTCGGCCAGACCGATCGGCTGACGGACCACGGCTCGCAACGAGTCGACGTCACCGTGATCGACCCCGCCACCTACTTCGACGTCGCCAGCTTCGCCTGGGTGGACGGTGACGACGAGCGCGCTGCAGCCACCCTGGCCCGTGGTGGCGCGGTACTGCTGCCGGATGGGCTCGCCACCAGCGCCGACGTGCGCCGAGGCGGCGTGGTGCACCTGCGCACGAGCGAAGGGGTCGCCGAGTTCACCGTGGCCGGCACCTACGCCGCCATCGGGCCGGGCTTCGGCGTGGTCGCGGCCACCCCCGACGCGGCCCGGTTCGGTGCCGGTCGTCCGAACGCGTTCCTCGTCGACGCGCAGGACGGCGTGGAGCCGGATGCCCTCGTGTACGCGATCGCCACCGAGCTCGGTGCGGAGTACGACCTCATCATCGACACCCCTCGGTCCACCAAGGACTACGCCTTCGGCCAGCTGCGGGGGTTCTTCTCCCTCGCCTACGTCATCCTCGTCGCCGCCGCGGTGGCCGGGCTGCTGGGGCTGGCCAACACCCTCGCCGTGTCCGTGCTCGCCCGCACCCACGAGATCGGCGTGCTGCGCTCGGCGGGCACGCTGCGTCGCCAGGTCCGGCAGATGGTGCTGGTGGAGGCGGTCACGCTGACGCTGGCCGCCTTCGTCCTCGCGCTCCCCCTCGGGCTGCTGCTGAGCGTCGGCACCACCGCCACGCTGCGCGACGCCATCGGGGCATCGATCGACCTGACCCTCCCGTGGACCTTCCTCGTTCCCCTGCTCGTCGCCACCCTTTCGGTGGCGGCACTCTCGTCGCTGATCCCGGCCCGCCGGGCCGGACGACTCGAGCCGGTCGCCGCGCTGCGGTTCGACTGACTCCTACAGAGCGGCCGCGCCGATGTTGTCGATCAGGCGCGCCCGGCCGAGCTGCACCGCGGCCAGCAACCGGAGGTCTCCTTCCAGCGGCTCCACGACCTCCAGCGTGGAGGCGTCGACGACCTCGACGTAGTCGACCTCGGCCAGCGGCTCCGCCTCGATCAGCTCCACCATGAGGGCCCGCACCCGACCGCCGTCGCGCTCACCCGCGTCGATCGCGAGACGGCCCACCAGCAGGGCCGCGTGGATGACCGGCGCCGCCGCCCGCTCCGCCTCGGTCAGGTAGGCGTTGCGGCTGGACAGTGCGAGTCCGTCGGCCTCGCGCGTCGTCGGACAGGCGACCACGTCGACCGGGAGGGACAGATCGCGCACCATCTGGCGCACCACCGCGACCTGTTGGAAGTCCTTCTCGCCGAAGTACGCGCGGCACGGTCCGACGATCGCGAACAGCTTGGCGACCACGGTGGCGACGCCCACGAAGTGGGTGGGACGGGCCTGCCCCTCCAGCGGTGCCGACACCCCCGCGACCGTCACGGTGGTGTGCACCCCCCCGTCGGGGTACATCTCCATGGCCGACGGCACGAACAGCAGATCGACGCCTTCGGCCCGGGCCAGCGCGGTGTCCGCGGCGAGGTCGCGTGGGTAGGCGCCGAGGTCCTCGCCCGGGCCGAACTGGAGCGGGTTCACGAAGATCGAGGCCACGACCACGTCCGTGTCCGCCCGCGCGGCGGCCATCAGGGACGCGTGGCCCGCGTGCAGGTAGCCCATCGTCGGCACCAACCCCACACGCCGACCGGCCGCGCGGGCAGCGTCGAGCTCGTCGCGGAGCGCGGCGATCGTGGCGACGGTGGTCAGGGGCACAGGCGACGTGCCTCGTCGGCCATGGCCTCGTACGCCGGTCGCTCCTCCGGAGGCAGCGCGTCGAGGTGGCGAGCGACGGTGGCGGTGTCCCCACGGCGAACGGGTCCGGTGAGGGCGGCGCGGGGACCCACCGCTGCCACGTCAGCCAGGCTCCCGCGGGCGAGGTCGAGGAACGCCTCGATCGGCGCGCCGACGCTCGCGGCGACGCGCTCGGCCTGACCGAGCAGCGCGACCAGGTGGTTCGACGCGATCACCGCCGCGGCGTGGTAGCGGGCCCAACCCGTCTCGCTGACGTGGACCACTCGGCCGCGCAAGCTCGCCACGACCTCGGCCACGAGGGCGTCGCCATCCTCCGCGATCCCGAACCAGGCGCCGACGAGGCGCTCCGCGCCGCGCTCCGCGTCAGGCAGCGCGACCAGCGGGTGCAAGATCGCGCGCCTCGGGTGCCTCGCCAGCGGGTGCAGGCCGGCAGACCCGGAGACGTGGGCCACGACGGTGCGATCCGACGGGTCGATGGCGGCGGCCACCTCGGCGATGGCGCCGTCCGGCGTCGCGATGAGGACGAGGTCGACACCGACGGTCGCGTCGGACAGGTCGTCGCCGCGCCCGAGGGTCGGCCGCACGTCCCACCCCGCACGGGAGAGCGCGGTAGCGAGGGATGTCCCGGCTCGGCCCGGACCGATGATGCGAACGCGCGTCATGCCGCCTTCCCTTCGGATCCAGCCCCGTGCGGGGTGCCGGTCGTCCCGCGCACGCTAGTGCTCTCGCGCGAGGGCACTAGAGCCCGTCCAGGTCGCCGACGGCCCGAACGGCGCCGATGGCGCCGGCGACCTGGGCGGGGGTCACGATGTCCGGCGCGAGGTCGGCGAGGGGAGCGAGGACGAAGCGGCGCTCCCACATGCGAGGGTGCGGCACCTCGAGGTCGGGCTCGTCGACGACCACGCCCTCGATCCACAGGACGTCGACGTCAAGCGTGCGCGGTCCCCACCGGATGTCGCGCGCGCGACCCGCGTCGCGCTCGAGCGCGCGCCCGACCTCGAGGAGCTCGCGTGGGGACAGGCTCGTCTGAAGCTCCACCGCCAGGTTCAGGTAGGCGCTCTGGTCGTCGGGGCCACCCACCGGATCCGTCTCGTAGACCGGCGACGTCGCGACGAGGTCGGGGAGGGCCGCGACGGCGGCTCGCAGGTGGGCCACGCGGTCGCCGAGGTTCGACCCGAGCCCGAGGAAGGCCCGCACCGTCACCGCTCCCGGGTGATGCGGACCCCGGACGTGCTCAGCTGCTGCGCCACGGGTGGGCGCAGCTTGCGCAGCGAGACCGTCACCGCGTCGATCCGAGGGTCGGCCGCCAGCAGGGCCGTGGCCAGGTGCTCGGCCAGCGCCTCGAGCAGGGCGTGGCGCGTGGTCGAGACGACCTGGTCGGCGACGGCGCACAGGGCGCCGTAGTCGACGGTGTCCACCAGGTCGTCGCTCGCGCCCGAGGCCGCGAGGTCGAGCCGGACGTCGACGTCGAGCTCGAGCGGCTGCGGCTGCGACTGCTCGTGGGCGAGGACGCCGACGATGCCGGCCACCCGCAGGCCGCGGAGCTCGATCAGGTCGCCAGCGGCCACTAGTGCCCCAACCGTGAACGTTGGTCTGGCTCACGGCGAGTCGGACGTGCTGCTGGCAAGGACGCAGGACGAAGGACTCCCCCAGCGAATGCGAGGACGAGGACGCCGCCAGCGGTGCGCCTGGCCGGCGTGAACGGGGCAAACGTTTGCGGTCGGGGCACTAGCTCGGGATGGTGGCGGCCATGGCGACGAGGTCGCGCCCGAGCGGGCCCATCTGGCGGGACAGCAGCCGCTCGACCACGGAGGTGGCCTGGGGCGCCATGGGGACGACCTCGGCCCACAGCAGGTACCCCGCCATGAGCCCCGCCACGCGATCGGACAGCTCGTCCTGGTGGACGAGCACCTTGCCGCCCGACGCGAGCCTGGTCGCGAGCTCCGGGAAGAGGGTTTGGATGACGGTGTGCGCATCGTCGTGCGGGCCGAACGGGAGGTGACGCCACGCCACTCCCAGCTCGTCGTAGTTGTGGAGGTTGTGCGGAGAGGGGATCAGCGTGACGACGCAGGTGAAGCCCTGCTCGCGGATCCAGATGATCTCCTCCTGGCGCCGGACGCGGCGGTGGTTGGCCCCGTAGCCGCCCGGTCGTTCGCACACGGCCAGCTTGTCCTTCAGGATCCACGCGAAGTTCCGCGGCTGGATGCCCTGGGCCCACTTCCCCTTCATCGGCACGTGCTGTGCTCCCTCATGCTGCGTCCTTCGTGATCTGGCCGCCGATGACCAGTGCGGCATGGGCGGTGGCGCGCACGTCGTGGGCGCGCACCATGGCAGCGCCGCACGTCATGGCCCAGGTGGCGGTGGCCAGCGACCCCTCGAGCCGATCGCCGACGCAGGCCGGCTCGGATCCGCCGTCGGAGGCGCCCAGGATCGCACCGAGGAAGCCCTTTCGGCTCGTGCCGACGAGGACGGGGTAGCCGGTGGCGACGAGCTCGTCGAGGTGGACCAGGAGCGTGAGGTTGTGCGCGTAGGTCTTGCCGAAACCGATGCCGGGATCGATCCACACCTCCGGCACCCCGGCGGCCCGCGCGGCATCAGCGCGCTCGACGAGCGCAGCGACGACCTCCGCGACGACGTCGCCATAGCGAGGGTCGCGCTGCATGGTGGCCGGATCGCCTTGGGCATGCATGGCCGCCCACGCCACGCCGAGCTCAGCCGCGACCGCTCCGTTGGCGGCGCCGACGTCGTTCAGGAGGGTGGCGCCCGCCTTGACGGCGGCCCGCGCGACGGCCGGCTTGCGGGTGTCGATCGACACGCGCGCCCCGCCGGCGGCGAGGGCCTCGACCACGGGGATGACCCGGCGGAGCTCGTCGAGCTCGGGGACGGGTGCCGCACCGGGGCGGGTGGACTCCCCGCCCACGTCGAGCCAGTCAGCGCCGTCGGCGAGCAGCCGGTGGCCGTGCGCGACGGCCGCCGCGGGGTCGTGGAACTGCCCTCCGTCCGAGAACGAGTCGGGGGTCACGTTGATGACGCCCATCACGAGCGGACGCTGGAGCACCCGGGCAGTCTAGGACCCTTGCTCCATTCCTGTTCGTGTCACAGAAGGGCCTCTCAACCTGTTCCATGACACTCCACGCAGGAGCTGGTGGTCAGCCCCGACCGGTGACGAAGCGCATCGCCTCTTGGCGGGTGGCGATGTTCGCCCGGAACAGCCCCCGGACGGCTGACGTGACCGTGGTGGACCCGGCCTTCTGGACGCCCCGCATCGACATGCAGAGGTGCTCCGCTTCGATGATCACCATGACACCCCGCGGCTCGAGGGTGCGCTCCATGGCGTCGGCGATCTGGACCGTCAGCTGCTCCTGCACCTGAGGCCGGCGGCTGTAGCCCTCGACGAGACGGGCGATCTTCGACAGCCCCGTGATGCGTCCGTCCTGGCCTGGGATGTAGGCCACGTGCGCCTTCCCGCTGAACGGGATCAAGTGGTGCTCGCACATGCTCTGCAGGGGGATGTCGCGCACCATGACCATCTCGTCGTGGCTGGACTCGAAGGTGACGGTGAGGTGCTCCGCCGGGTCGGCGTGGAGCCCCGCGAAGATCTCCGCGTACATGCGGGCGACGCGTCCCGGGGTGCCCACCAGGCCGTCGCGGTCCGGGTCCTCGCCGATCGCGGCGAGGATCTCGCGCACGGCCTTCTCGATGCGCGGGAGGTCCATCGGCGTGTCGATGGCTGGTCGCTCGATGGCCACGAGGGTCAGGTGCCGCTGGGCCTCGGTGCGCGCACGCCGACGCGCCTCCACCAACGGCGCTTGGCAGGGGACGGCTCGACGACCGCGTGGCCGCTGGGAGCCTCGACGAGCTGTGCCTCGGCCACCGTGGCACCGACGAGCTCTGGCACCACCGGCACCGGAACCTCGGTCGGCTCGGGCACCGGCACCTTGATCCCGGTGCCCTTGTCGAGTGGCCCGAAGATCTCCGCCAGGTCGGAGTCCTCGAGGGTCTCCTTCTCGACCAGTGCCTTCGCCAGCACGTCGAGGGTCGTGCGGTGCGTGGACAGGATGGCCCGCGCCCGGTCGTGGGCGGTGTCGATCAGGCCACGGACCTCGCTGTCGACCACGGCCGCGACCTCGGGCGAGTAGTCGGCCTCGTGGCCCTTGTCGTAGCCGAGGAAGACCTCGCCCTTGATCTTGCCGAGCTGCTGCGGGCCCAGCTTGTCGCTCATGCCGTACTGGGTGACCATGCCGCGCGCGATGTCGGTGCAGCGCTCGATGTCGTCCGAGGCGCCGGTGGTGATCTCACCGAACACGAGCTCCTCGGCCGTGCGGCCGCCGAGCAGCATCGCCATCGAGTCCTCGAGCTCGCTCCTGGTCCGCAGGTACTTGTCCTCGGTGGGGAGGGCGAGGGTCCAGCCCAGCGCTCGGCCGCGGGCGACGATCGACACCTTGTGGATCGGGTCCGTGCCCTCGAGGACGTGGCCCACCAGGGTGTGGCCTCCCTCGTGGTACGCGATCGTCAGCTTCTCCTGCTCGCTCATGATCCGGTTCTTGCGCTCGGGCCCGGCCATCACGCGGTCGATCGCCGCCTCGAGCTCGGCGTGGCCGATCAGCTGGAGGTTGCGACGGGCCGCCAGCAGGGCCGCCTCGTTCATGAGGTTCGCGAGGTCGGCACCGGTGAAGCCGGGCGTGCGCCGGGCGAGGACGTCGAGCCGGACGTTGGGCTCCAGCGGCTTGCCCTTGGCGTGGACCGCCAGGATCCCCTTGCGGCCCTCGAGGTCCGGGCGGTCGACCACGATCTGGCGGTCGAAGCGGCCGGGGCGCAGGAGCGCCGGGTCGAGGATGTCCGGCCGGTTGGAGGCGGCGATGAGGATCACGCCCGTCCGGGTGTCGAAGCCGTCCATCTCGACGAGCATCTGGTTGAGCGTCTGCTCCCGCTCGTCGTGCCCGCCGCCCAGGCCGGCGCCGCGGTGCCGACCGACGGCGTCGATCTCGTCGACGAAGATGATCGAGGGAGCGGCTTGCTTGGCCTGCTCGAAGAGGTCGCGCACGCGGCTGGCGCCGACACCCACGAACATCTCCACGAAGTCTGAGCCGGAGATGGAGAAGAAGGGCACGCCCGCCTCGCCGGCGACGGCTCGGGCGAGCAGCGTCTTGCCCGTGCCCGGCGGGCCGTACAGCAGCACGCCCTTCGGGATCTTGGCGCCGATGGCCTGGAACCGGGCCGGGTTCTGGAGGAAGTCCTTGATCTCCTGGAGCTCCTCGACGGCTTCGTCGCACCCGGCGACGTCGGCGAAGGTGACCTTCGGCTCGTCCTTGGAGACCTGCCGGGCCTTGGCCTTGCCGAACTGCATGACGCGGCTGCCGCCGCCCTGCATCGAGTTGATGACGAACAGGAAGAGGCCGAACAGGATCACCATCGGCAGGAGGCTGAACAGGAGCGACGTCCAGATCGAGTCCTCCTGCTGGTCGACCTCGAGGTCGATGGGAGGCGTGGCCTCACCGAGCCGGGTGGTGAGCTCGTCGGCCAGCTCCTGCGGGTAGGCGACGCGGAACGTGTCGCCGTTCTCGAGCTCGCCGGTGACCTCGTTCGAGCGGTCCTTGATGGTGGCCGTGGCCACCTCGCCGGCATCGACGGAGGCGAAGAACTCCGTCAGGGTGAGCTCCTCCGTCTGGTCTCCGCTGGAGAGGAGCTGCGACGCCCCGAACAGCGCGATCGCACCGAGGAGGACGTAGCCGAGGGTGGCGCGGGAGGGTCGCTTCATGCTCCGAGCAGGCTACCGGGGCGGTCCCGCGAGCGGAACCTCAACCATCTCCTTCGAAGACGCACACGTACGGCAGGTTCCGGTACTTCTCGGCGAAGTCGAGCCCGTACCCGACGACGAACTTCGGGGGGATCCGGAAGCCGACGTAGCGGAGGTCCTCGTCGGTCTTCTGCAGCCCCTCGCGCACGAGCAGCGCGCACACCTCGAGGGTGTTGGCGCCGCGAGCGGCGAGCGTCTTGCGCAGGTAGGCGAGGGTGAGGCCGGAGTCGACGATGTCCTCCACGATGATCACGTGCCGGCCGGTGAGGTCGATGTCGAGGTCCTTGACGATGCGGACGACACCGGAGGTGCGGGTGGCGTTGCCGTAGGAGGACACGGCCATGAAGTCGACCTCGAGGGGCAGCTCGATCGACCGCGACAGGTCGCTCATGAACATCGCCGCCCCCTTCAGGACGCCGATGAGCAGCGGGGCCCGACCCGCGTAGTCGCGGGTGATCGCAGCACCGAGCTCCGCCACGCGCGCCTGCAGCGCGGCGGCATCCACCACGACCTCGCCCAGGTCGGGACTGTCGAACAGGTGCCGGTGCTTCGCCTCAGAGGCCACGGGTGCAACGTACCCGGTCAGCCCAGGATCAGTCGTTGCCGGCTCCGGCGGACCTGGCGCCCCGCGCCGACATCACAGGCGATCGCCTCGCCACGGGCGACGGAGAGGACGCGTGCGACGGTGGCCGCGTCGGGAGGGTGCTGCTCGTCCCCGGAGCGCAGCCACCGTCGCACCGCCCGCGCCGCAAGCGGACCGGGCGCCGCGGCGAGCGCCATCGCGTCCGTGGGGTCGAGCCCGAGGGAGAGCCGCTCGAGGAGCTCGGCATCGGTTCGCAGGCTGTCGGCCTGACGCGCGAGCACGGCGGCCACATCGCGCTCCGCGATGGCGTCGAGCAGCGGAAGCAGCTCGTGGCGGACGCGGTTGCGGCGGAAGCGGGGGTCGTCGTTCGACGGGTCGCTGACGGGCTGGATGCCGAGGTCGGCGCACACCTTGTGGGTCTCGTGGCGGCGGAGCCCCCGCAGCGGCCGCCTTGCGGGATCGAAGCCGCGGAGCCCGTCGAGGCCGGCACCCCGCAGCAGGTTGAGGAGCACGGTCTCGGCCAGGTCGTCCGCGGTGTGGCCCGTGAGGACATCAGCCGGCAGCACCGCGTAGCGCGCCCGCCTGGCCCGCGCCTCGAGGTTCGGTCCCTCGGCGACGACCACCTGCTCGGCTCGGAAGCCGGCGCCGACGCGCGAGGCGACCGACGCGACGACGTCGGCCTCGGCAGCCGACCCGTGGCGCAGGCCGTGGTCGACGTGCACCGCGGTCACCGCGCAGCCCGCATCCACGGCGAGCACCAGCAGCGCCAGCGAGTCGGCGCCACCCGACACGGCACAGGTGACCGCCGAGCCGGGCGACGGGAAGGCGCAGCGGGACAGCAGGTCGGGACGCGCCACCTCAGCCGCCCTGGGCCGGCGCGAGCTGGCCGGCGCGCAGCAGGCGGAGCAGCTCCGACACGTCGGAGACGCCGACTTTGCGGCCGATCCGTCGCAGGCTCGCATACACGTTCGAGCGGCTCATGCCGAGGTCGGTCGCCGCGGCGCTCACGGACGGCGCGGTCAGCAGCGTCTCCAGCAGCGCCCGCTGCTTCGCGGTCAGGTCCGCCTCGAGGGACACGGGAACGTCGGTCGCTACGATCCCGACCCGGCTGACGGGGCCACGGGGGTGCTCCAACCGGCTCAGCCGCACGTAGGGGTTGGGCGGTGGTTCGTAGCCGGCTTCCTCGCGCTCGAGGCGCGCGAGGCGCACGAGCTCGCGCTTCTCCGCGGCCTCGTCGAGCTCGGGTTCGGGCCGTCCGTCATGGGTCACCGGCACGTTGACCACCTCGCGCTGGATGGTACGCAGTCAGCCGACGAGCTCGTCGGACAGCCGCACCCGATCGAGCCACTCCTCGGGTTCGCGGATCTCCGCCAGCGTCGGGAGCCAGCTCGCCCCCCGCCACACGGGCTCGAGGGCATCGGGACCGCCGCCGAGGCGCTCGACCTCGGCGATGAACGACTCGCCCTGGGCGTACTGGTTGATCTTGGCCTCGATGCCGAGGAGGCGCTGGACGACCTTGGCAGCGGGGTTCGCGTTGGCCCGCCGCTCGCGCAGGACGCGGGAGAAGCGCGGCGAGCTGGGGATCCGGTCGGCCCCGGCGCGATCCATGGTGACGTCACCGTGGCCCTCGAGCAGGCTCATCAACCCGCCGATCTTGTCGAGCACCACCCGCTGCTCCGGGGTGGCGAGGAGCGTCGCCAACCCGCCGTCATCGAGCGGCTTGCGGCCCTGGCGCAGGTCGTCGACCACCTTCGTGAGCGCATCGAGGAACCGCTTCGGGTCCGGGTCGACCGAGTCGAGGGTCTGCTGGACGAGGCCCAGGTAGTGCTCGCGCAGCCAGGGCACGCCCGTGAACTGCGCCCGATGGGTGACCTCGTGCAGAGCCAGCCACAGCCGGAACTCCTTGGGCGGGAACGCGAACCGCTTCTCGAGGGCGAGGACGTTCGGGCCCACGTAGTACACGAGGTCCTGGTCCTCCGCTGGCGCCTCCGCGGGGTCGTCGATGACGAGGAGGTCGTACTGCCCCAGCACCCGCGCCGACATCCACCCCAGCAGCATCCCGACCTCGAGCCCACCGACCTTGCGCGTGACGCTCGAGGCGATGCTGTTGCCCATCCGGTCGCCCAGGCGGTCGGTCAGCGGTCGGAGGAGGCGCTGGAAGCTGTTGACGTTGGCGTGGACCCATCCGGCGCGGTCGGTGACCCGCGCCCGGGCGGGGCCGGACAGGCTCCTGAGCCCGGTGGCCTCCGCCACCAGCTCCTCGGCCTCGGCGGTGGCCTCCTCGAAGTCGCGCTGGAGGGAGTGACCGAGGTAGGAGTCCGAGAACGGCTCTCGTCCTGCCGCCCGGATCGCGACGCGCTCAGCGAGCTGCCAGTCGACCGGGCTCTTGGGCATTCGGCTAGTCGTCGCGTCCGTACTTGGGGGCTTGGGCCTTCCTCAGGTACTGGACGCACAGCATCACCGTGACGGGGATCACGGCGGCGATCACGAGGACAACGCCGATCCAGTAGTGCCAGACGGGAGCAGCGAACATGTCGCGATCGTAGACCGGGGCGCGAACTGCTCAGGAACTCACGCGTGGGGCTCGTGGTTCAGGGCCGACTCGATCCGGGCGAGGAGCTCGGGCGGGGCCTGGTCACGGCAGCGCTGCTGCACGCAGCGACGAAGCTCGGCGTAGAAGTCGTACGGCTCGGCGCACGGAGCGCACTCGTCGAGGTGCTCGCTGATCTTCTCGCGCTTGGCGTCGTCGATCTCCCCGGACAGCAGGTGGTAGATCTCGTGCAGCGCGTCCTCGCATTGCGGCTTCAGCGGTGACGGGTCGGTGGCCATGGCGTCAGGTGGCCGGATCCGGGACCGGCTCGGCGAGGCGGTGGGACACGGCGAAGTCGTACAACAGCTTCTCCAGCTGCTTTCTTCCCCTGTGCAGTCGGCTCATCACGGTGCCGATCGGGATGTCCATGATCTCGGCGATCTCCTTGTAGGAGAAGCCCTCGACGTCCGCGAGCAGCACGGCCATCCGGAAGTTCTCCGGCAGCTCCTCGACGGCGTCCTTGACCTCGGCCTCCGTGAAGAGGTCCATGAGCTCGTCCTCGGCCGAGCGACCCGCGCGGGCCGCCTCGAGGCCCCCGAGGCGGCGATACAGGTAGAGGTCCTCCACGTCGTCCAGGTCGGTCTCGTCCGGGCGGCGCTGCTTGGCCCGGTAGGAGTTGATGTAGGTGTTCGTGAGGATGCGGTACAGCCAGGCCTTGAGGTTGGTGCCCTCCTCGAAGCCACCGAAGCCGCGGTACGCCTTCAGGTAGGTCTCCTGCACGAGATCCTCGGCGTCGGCGGGGTTGCGCGTCATCCGCAGGGCACCGGAGTAGAGGGAGCTCATGTGCTCCATCGCGAGATCGGCGAACTTCGCCTGGTCGGCCATCAGGGGCGAACCTACAGTCCGAAGTCCTCCTTCACCCCTTCGACGAAGCGGTGGAACGCGATGTGATCGGAGCTGAACGTGCGCTGCTCCCCGTCCTTCTCGACGACGACCGTGTCGACCGCCCCGGCGCCCTCGGTGGCCGACAGCGGCTGCCAGCCGTCCTCGTACACGAGCGTGCGCAGCTCCGCGAGCTGCGGGTCGTCGCCCCATCCGGCCATCGGTCCTCCTCGGTGGTCTGCAGGTCCGGCACCGAGGGTACGTCGGCACCCTCAGGTGGGGGCCAGGGCCGTCGATCCGCCGCGCGACACCGCCAGAGCGCCTCCGGCGGCTCCGCAAGGAGGCCGTCGTTGACGGTTGCGAGAACCTCGCCGTCCCCGGCGCCCACACGCCACCTCACCTTGGTTGCCGAGAACGGGTCCGCCCAGTCAGGTGCGGCGAGGAAGCGACTCGGCCACAGGTAGCAACCGACGGCACGAGCAGCGACTCAGCTGAGGGCCCGCCCGGGAACTGCAAGTGCCTCCGGTCACCGTCACCATCACGCCGCGGTGTGAGGTGTGTCATCCTTGGTGGGCTTCGGATGTGTCCGGGGTGGGGGGGACCCGGATGCGTCTGGCGGCTTTGTTGCGTGTTGGCTGGCTGCGTGGCGCGCGCCGCCGTGGCGAGAGGGCCTCGTTGTCTGCGGCGCGCCGCCTGGGGCTCACGATGCTGGCCGTGGCCGCGGGTGCGTCGCTCCTGGCGGGTTGCGTCGCGGATCCCGCGCCCGTGATCGGCACGGCGACCGCCGGCGAGGGCCTGGCCATGGTGACCTGGGAGACGCCGATCGGCGACAACGGGTCGACCCTCACGGGCTACGTGGTCACGCCCTACATCGGAACCGAGGCTCAGGCCCCGGTGGTGTTCAGCTCGACGGCCACCACCCAGCTCGTCGCCGGGCTCACCAATGGGACCACCTACACCTTCAGGGTGGAAGGCATCAACGCCTCGGGCAACTCCACCGCACGATCCGCGGCTTCGAACCCCGTCACCCCCGTAGGGCCCGGCCTCGACTCCGGCGACCTCCACACCTGTGCCCTGCCGGGTGACGGGACGGTCGAGTGCTGGGGCGACAACACCTACGGGCAGATCGGCAACGGGACCACCGGCCTGGAGGTCACGAGCCCGGTGGCGGTCACCGGACTCACCGACGCCGTTGCGGTCGCCGCCGGCACCTACCACACCTGTGCGCTGCGCAGCGGCGGAACGGTCAGCTGCTGGGGCTACAACGTCTTCGGGCAGCTCGGCAACGGGAGCACCACCGACTCGTCGACGCCCGTGACGGTCACCGGGATCAGCAACGCGACGAGCGTGACCACGGGTGGTGCCCATACGTGCGCGCGACTCGCGGACCGAGCGCTCCGGTGCTGGGGCTGGAACTACGGCGGGCAGCTCGGCAACGGGACCACCACGGACTCGTCCAGCCCCGTGACGGTCACCGGGATCGCCGACGCCGCTGCCGTTACCGCCGGTTTTACGCACACGTGCGCGCTGCGCGGGAGCGGCACCATCAGCTGCTGGGGCTACAACTACTATGGGCTTGGCTCGCTGACACCAACAGCGGTCACCGGGATCAGCGACGCCATCGCCGTGGCTGCCGGAAACGCGGGCGAAGTGCTCGATAGCGCGCACACCTGCGCCGCGCGCGTCGGCGGAACGGTCAGCTGCTGGGGCTACAACTACTACGGGCAGCTTGGCAACGGGACCACCACGGACTCGGCCATCCCCGTGACGGTCGCCGGGATCGCCGACGCAACCGGCATCACCGCCGGCAACGACCACGCATGCGCCCGACGCAGCGGCGGAACCATCAGCTGCTGGGGCTACAACCTCAGCGGGCAGCTCGGCGACGGCACGATCACCAACTCGTCCACCCCAACAACGGTCACCGGGATCAGCGACGCCACCGCCGTCGACGCCGGTGGCTCGCACACCTGCGCTCGACGCGCGGACGAGAGCATCCGCTGCTGGGGCATGAACTACTACGGGCAGCTCGGCACCGGAGCGACCATCAGGGCGTTGATGCCGGTGGCTGCCACCGGCATCTCCGACGCCACCGCCGTCGACGCCGGTGGCTTGCGCACCTGCGCCGTGCACACCGACGGCTCCACCAGCTGCTGGGGCTTCAACGAACAGGGGCAGCTCGGCAACGGCACCACCAGCTCGTCGTGGGAGCCCGTGCCCGTCACGGGAATCAGCGACGCCACCGCCGTCACCGCCGGCCGCGGCGCCCACTCCTGCGCGCTGCGTGCCGGCGGAACGGTCAGCTGCTGGGGCTACAACTTCTACGGGCAGCTCGGCAACGGCACCACCACCAACTCGACCACCCCCGTGCCCGTCACCGGGCTCACCGACGCCACCGCCATCACCGCCGGAGGAACCCACACCTGCGCGCTGCACAGCAGCGGATCCGTCAGCTGCTGGGGCCGGAACCTCAGCGGGCAGCTCGGCAACGGCACCACCACCAACTCGACCACCCCCGTGCCCGTCACCGGGCTCACCGACGCCACCGCCATCACCGCCGGAGAAAACCACACCTGCGCGCTGCACAGCGGAGGAACCATCAGCTGCTGGGGAAGTAACGTCTACAAGCAACTCGGCAACGGCACCACCACCAACTCGACCACCCCCGTGCCCGTCACCGGGATCACCGACGCCACCGCCATCACCGCCGGAGAAAACTACACCTGTGCGCTGCACAGCGGAGGAACCATCAGCTGCTGGGGCAACAACGCCGCCGGGCAGCTCGGCAACGGCACCACCACCAGCTCGTCGACCCCGGGCAACGTCACCGGGCTCACCGACGCGATCACGGTCGCAGCTGGCGACTACCACACCTGCGCGGGACGCAGCGGGGGAAGTGTCAGCTGCTGGGGAGATGGCCAATACGGGCAACTCGGCAACGGCACCACCACCGACTCGACGACCGCTGTCAGCGTCGCGGGGATCACCGACGCCACCGCCATCACCGTCGGAACAGGCCACTCCTGCGCGCTGCTCAGCGGTGGAACCGCCAGCTGCTGGGGCTGGAACGACCGCGGGCAGGTTGGAGTCCTGGCCCCGTACTCGTCGTCAACGCCGGTGGCCGTCGTCGGGTACTGACGCACGACCCGAGCGGAGGCCCGGCGCAGCGGCCTGTCGGAGCCCGAGAGGGGAGTCGAACCCCTGACCTACGCATTACGAGTGCGTTGCTCTACCAGCTGAGCTACCCGGGCGGGACCGGTGACTCTACCCGAGCGCCCCTGGCGGCCCCCAAGGCACTACGGGTCGAGCGACGGCAGCTGGGCGAGGAGCGCCTGCAGCATGAGCGACTCGTTCGGGAAGCGCTCCAGCGACAGCGCCGTCTCCTCGATGCGATGGATCGCGCCGACCACGTCAGCCGGGTGCCGAGCGTCGATCAGCGCGTCCCGGTAGACGCCCGCGAAGGTGGCCAGCGCGAGGCGCAGCTCGGCGGTGCGGTGGCGGCGCACCTCGCGCTTGTGGCGGTCCTGGATGTCCTTCTTCCCGCTCCCCCGCTGCCCGTAGCGCTCGATGCGCTCCTCGAGCTCGGCCGCCTCCTGCTCGTGGCGGGCGTCGATCACGCCCTGGGCGTCGTCGATCAGCCCCTTCACCTCGCCCGCCACCTCGGCGGCTCGCGCGCCCGTGCCGTTGAGCCGGCCAGGCATCGCGCGCAGCGCCTCGGACCGCACCGCGAACCGCTCGTCGGTGGCGAGGAGCCGAGCCCGGTCGAGATCGCCGGCCGCGGCCGCCGCGACGGTGGCGGCGCGATCGGCGTCGATGCCCTCGGCCATGAGCCGCTCGATCACCGCGACGAGCGGCACCGGACCGAAGTCGATGCGCACCGACCGCGACGCGATGGTCACGAGCTCCGGGGGGACGTCCTCCGCCAGGATGACGAAGAAGGTGGACGCCGGCGGCTCCTCCACGTACTTCAGGAGGATCGCCCCCCACTGGTCGATGAGGTGGAAGTCCTCGAGCACCAGCACCTTGCGACTGCCCTCCGCCGGTGACAGCGCCGCCTGCTTGACCACCTGGCGCGCCGTCGGCGCGTCGATGCGACCTTGGGCGGTGGTCGCCTCGACCACGCGCAGGTCAGGGTGCGTCTCGGCCAACGCGAGCCGCACGTGGCGCTCCGCGTCGTCTCCCTGGGATCCGGCCGAGAGCAGCAACGCCGCGAACGACCGCGCGGCGGCGCGCTTGCCGGAGCCGGCCGGCCCGACGAGCAGGTACGAGTGGACGGGGTGCGCTGCCGCGGCCGCGAGCTGCGCGATGGCGTGGTCCTGACCGACGACATCCGCCCACACGTCGATCCCGGCCACGGTCGTCACGACCCTCAGCATGCCAGGGGCGGGATCACGCCAGATCGGGGAACCGGATCGAGACGACCTCCCAGATCGCCGCTGCCACGTCGTCCTCGGGTGCCGTGCCGTCGACGATCGCCCATCGATCGGGGTCGGCCATCGCCTGCACGAGGAACCCGTCGTGGACCCGCGCGTGGAACGCCTTCCCGGCTAGCTCCATGCGGTCCTTGGCGCGGGCCAGCCTGGGCTCGGCCTCACCCGGGGACACCTCGAGCAGCACGATGAGGTCGGGCCACAGCCCGTCCGTGGCCCAACGGGAGAGCTCCTCGACCTCGGCGGCCGGGAGCTGGCGCCCATAGCCCTGGTAGGCGACCGACGACCCGGCGAAGCGATCGGTGATGACGGTCGTCCCCGTCTCGAGGGCGGGCTGGATCACCTCGACGACGTGCTGGGCCCGGTCGGCGGCCATCAACAGGGCCTCAGCCCGGTCGGTGATCTCCAGGGCGGGCGAATCGAGGAGGAGTCGCCGCACCTCGACGCCCAGCGGCGAGTCGCCGGGCTCGAACGTGAGGAGCGCTCGGGTACCGAGACGAGCGGCGAGGCGGCGCGCCTGCGTGGACTTGCCACTCCCCTCTCCACCCTCGAAGGCGATGAAGTGGCCGCTCACGCGTCGTCCTCGTCCGACGGAGCCGCGGAGGCGCGCTCGTGGCTGCGCTTCACCTCGGCGAACGGCGTCGTCAGGCCCGAGACGATCTCCGCACCCTCCTGGATCAGCCGCTCGTCCCGCGCGTTGACGACGTGAGACGCCGCGACGTTCCCGACCCGCAGCGACCGCGCCGCCAGCACCCCGGCGCCCATGATGATCAGGCCGGCCAGCCACAACGTGAGTCGCACACCCGGCACCGAGATCGTGAGGCCACCGATCGACACCTGGCCGCCGACGAGGTCCTGACTCAGGCGGTCGAGCAGGGCGGAGAGGAAGGGGCCGACGGCGAAGGCGATGAGGACACAGAAGCGGACCAGCGTGTACAGCGCCGAGAAGACCCGGCCGCGCAGCTCGTCATCGACGCTCTCGTGCAGCAGCGTGAAGCCGAGCACGTACACGGACCCGGCGCAGACGCCCATGATCGCGACGAAGAGTGCCGCGAACTCGAGCGCGGAGGTGGACGCGGCGAGGATCAAGGATGCGCCCGCCACGAACAGCGATGCGGTGAACACGCGCGCCTTGGGGATGTGGCGCTGGAACACCGACAGCAGCACGACGCCGACGGCCACGCCGCAGCCGAGGGTGAAGATGAACAGGCCGAAGCCCGCCGTACCCCCGTTGAGCACCTGGTCGGAGAAGAGGGGCCCCAGCGGCACGAGCATCCCGCCTCCGATGAGTCCGGCCGCCAGCCCCACGTTGACCGAGCGCACCACCGGGTTGATGAAGATGTACGACCAGCCCTCCTTGAGCTCGTGGAAGGCTTGTCCGAAGTCGATGCGGCGACCGTCGGCACGACGGCGGTTGTTCTTCGGCAGCTTCAGCCGGGAGATCATGAAGGCGGAGAACAGGAACGTCGCCGCGTCGACGTAGAACGCGATCCCCTCCTGGTTCGTCCGGAGCCCGTCGAGGGCGTCGATGTTGCCCAGGGCCTTGCTCAACCCGGCGAGGAGGGAGAACAGGCCGGCCGCGATCGGCATCGTCCCGTAGGCGGCGATGAGCGAAAGCGAGTTGGCGGTGGTGAGGTGGTCGGGCGGCACGAGATGCGGGACCGACGCTTCCTTGGCCGGGGTCCAGAGGAGCGTGAAGCACTCGAGCACGAGCGAGGCGAAGACGAGCCCGTGCACGGTGTCGACGAACGGCAACGTGACGAGCACGGCCGCCCTCCCGAGATCGCACGTGACCATCAGGCGCTTGCGATCGAAGCGGTCGACGATCACGCCGGCCGCGGGTCCGAGGAAGAACCCGGGGACGATCCTGGCCGACATCACGACGCCGACGGCGGCGGCCGGGGAGCCTTCGCCGATGCTCGCCGCCAGCGCGGCGATGGCGAGGAAACCGAGCCAGTCGCCCGTGGCCGAGATGACCTGCGTCAGCCAGAGGTGGAAGAACTGCGACGACCCGAAGAGCCGCACGTGCAGTCCGGGCTTGTCGCCCGGGCTGCGGATCGCGGTTGCCGATTCGGTGGGTACGTCGTGCCCAACGTGCTCGAGCCCGGGCAGCGGCACCTGGCCCTGTTCCGCCATCGGGTCCACGTTAGGGGTCAGGTGCGCGCCGTCCCGCGATCAGGCCTCAGGCGGCGGGGTGACCCGCTTGGCGGCGTTCTTGGCCGGCGCCTTCTTGGCGGGCTTCTTCGCGGCCTTCTTGGCCGGCGCCTTCTTGGCTCCCTTGCTCGCCTTCTTGGCCGGCCCGGCGTCACGGCGCAGCTGCAGCAGCTCGGCAGCCCGCTCGATCGTCACGTTCTCGATGGTGTCACCCTTGCGGAGGCTCGCGTTCGTCTCGCCGTCGGTGACGTACGGTCCGAAGCGACCGTCCTTCACGACGACCGGCTTCTCCGAGACGGGATCGTTCCCGAGCTCCTTCAGGGGAGGCGCCGGCGCCGCCTTGCGCCGTCCGAACTTCTTGGGCTCGGCAAGGATGCTCACGGCCTCGTCGACCGTGACGGTGAGCAGCTGCTCCTCGGTGTCGACGCTGCGGGTCTCCTCGCCCCACTTGAGGAACGGGCCGTAGCGGCCGTTCGCCGCGATGATCTCGCCGTCGTCGTCGGGGTGCGAACCGACCGTGCGCGGCAGCTGCAGGAGCTGGAGGGCCTCGTTCAGCGTGATGGTCGACAGCGACATCGTCTGGAACAACGACGACATCCTCGGCTTCGTGTCCGGGGGCAGCGTGTCCGCGTCGCCCAGCTGCACGAACGGTCCGAAGCGACCGCTCTTCGCGAAGACGGGCAGCCCCGTGTCTGGGTCCTCCCCCATCGGCGTCCCCCCCTTGGGCGCCGAGAGGATCTCCACGGCTCGCTCGATGGTGAGCTCGTCGAGCGGCAGGTCGTCGGGGATCGACGCGGTGTCCTCGCCGCGCTTGAGGTACGGGCCGTAGCGCCCGTTGCGGACGACGATCGGCTCGCCGTTGTCGTCGACGCCGAGGGGAATGGTGTTGATGGCCTCCGCGTCGGCCTCCTCGAGCGCCTTGTCCTTCAGGCCCTTCACGCCCGGCGTGCCGTTGCCGAACCAGAACTGGTGCAGCCATGGCACCCGCTGCTGGCGTCCGCCGGCGATCTCGTCGAGGTCGTCCTCCATGCGCGCTGTGAACTCGTAGTCGACGAGGTGGCTGAAGTGCTGCTCCAGCAGGCTCACCACCGCAAACGCGTCGGTGGTGGCGACGAGCGCCTGGCCCTTCTTCCACACGTAGCCGCGGTCCTGGATCGTCTGCATGATCGACGCATAGGTCGACGGGCGACCGATGCCCTTCTCCTCCAGCGTCTTGACGAGGGTGGCCTCCGTGTAGCGCGCGGGTGGCTGGGTGGTGTGCCCGTCGGCGTCGATCAGCGGGCTCGGCAGGGCCCGGCCCGCCTCCAGGCTCGGCAGCTTGGCGGTGTCGTCCCCCGCCTCCTCGGCGTCGTCGTCGCCGCTGAACCCGTACACCGCCTGCCAGCCGGGGAACGTGATCGTGCGACCTGAGGCGCTCCACTCGGTGGCCACGTCGTCGGCGGTCGTCGCCGCGATCCGGACGGTGACCGTGTTGCCGAGCGCGTCGGGCATCTGGCTCGCGAGCGTGCGCTGCCAGATGAGCTCGTAGAGCCGGAGCTGGTCGCCACGGAGCTCGGCGCGGAGCTGGTCGGGGCTGCGCCACGTGTCGCCCGCCGGCCGGATGGCCTCGTGGGCCTCCTGCGCGTTCTTCGACTTCTTGGCGTAGGTGCGGGGCCCGTCGGTGAGGTACTCCTCGCCGAACTGGCGCTCGATCACCTGGCGGGCGGCTCGGATCGCGGTGTCGGACAGGGTCGTGCTGTCCGTTCGCATGTAGGTGATGTAGCCGTCCTCGTAGAGGCCCTGTGCGATCGACATCACCTGGCGACTGCTCATCCGCAGCCGCGAGCCACCGACCTGCTGGAGCGTGGAGGTGATGAACGGCGGCTTGGGGCGAGACGTGTACGGCTTCGTCTCGACACTGGTGACGGCGAAGGGCCGGTCGACCAGACCCGCCTTGAGGCGCTGCGCGCGGACCTCGTCGAGCACAGCGACGTCATCGCGCTTGGTGTGGCCCTGAGGGTCGAAGTCACGGCTGCCGGCCACGCGGTGGCCGTCGACCGTCGCCAGCGACGCGGTGAAGGTGGGCTCCGTGGGGAAGGCGGCGCTGAGGTCCCAGTAGCTCGCGGCGACGAACGCCATGCGCTCCCGTTCTCGCTCCACCACGAGACGGACGCTCGGCGACTGGACGCGGCCGGCGCTGAGGCCCGTGCGGATCTTGCGCCAGCAGACCTCGGAGACGGGGTAGCCGTAGAGGCGGTCGACGATGCGGCGGCTCTCCTGCGCATCGACGAGGCCGTAGTCGACATCGCGGCTGTCGTCGATGGCGTGCTGGATCGCGGCCTGCGTGATCTCGTGGAACACCATCCGCTTCACCGGCACCTTCGGCTTCAGCACCTCGAGGAGGTGCCAGGAGATCGCCTCGCCCTCGCGATCCTCATCCGTGGCGAGGTAGAGCTGGTCGGCGTCCTTCAGCGCCTTCCGAAGCTTGGCGATCGTGTCCTTCTTGGTGGCGTGCACCTCGTACTCCACGGCGAAGTCGTGGTCGACGTCGACGTTGAGACCCTTGGCGGGGAGGTCGCGGATGTGGCCCATGGACGCGAGCACCGTGAACTCACCGCCGAGGAAGCCCTCGATGGTGCGGGCTTTGGCGGGGGACTCGACGATCACGAGGGGCTTGGCCATCGGCGCAACATTGACCCCACGTCCGGGGCGCTTGTCAAACGTCGCCCCTCGGGAAGATCCGGCGCCCCATCCCCGTTGGGCCTGGTGATGGACCTCACCTCGGCGCTCTCATTCGTCCGCGACCACCGCCAAGGGGTCCTCGTCACGCAGAAGCGCGACGGCCGGCCGCAGCTCTCCAACATCATGTACGTGGTGGACGAGGCGGGTGTGATCCGCGTCTCGATCACGGCCGATCGCGCCAAGGCCAAGAACCTCGTGCGCACCCGCGTGGCTTCGCTCCACGCCACACGCGAGGACTTCTACGCCTACGTCGTGATCGACGCCGACGTCGAGCTCAGCGCGGTCGCCGAGGCACCAGACGATGCGGCGGCCGACGAGCTCGTCGGCCTCTACCGGGCGATGGCTGGCGAGCACGACGACTGGGACGATTACCGCCGGGCGATGGTGCGCGACCAGCGTCTCGTCGCCCGCCTCACCCCGACCCACGCGTACGGCATGCTCCCCGCCTGAGCGTCAGGTCGTGCTGAGGATCAGGACCGAGCAGCCGGCGCGGTGCGCGACCTCGTTGGGGACGCTGCCGAGCACCTTCCCCTTCAAGCCCTTCATGCCCCGGTTGCCCACCACGATGAGATCGGCGTCCACCTCGTCGGCGACCGCGACCAGTGCCTTGGCGGGGTTGCCAGCCTCGTGGTGCGTCACCACCGTGACCTTCGCGCGGCGGGCGATGTCCTCGGCGTCGTTCAGGATGCCCTCCACCTCGAACTCGGAGGTCACCATCCACGCCTCGACCCCACTCCCCGCGCCGGACACGCTGAGCGCTCGCTTCGGGTGGTAGCCGCTCACGATGTGCAGCTCGGCTGAGCATTGGGCGGCCAGCCCCGCCGCGCTGCGCAACGCGTGGGTTGCCGTGTCCGATCCATCGGTTCCCACCACGATCCGCTTGAACATGCGTGCGCTCCCCGGTTCGTGTCGGCAGAGGAGTATCGCGCTCATGGGGCGCATCGCGCCCCATGTCGCCCCTCCCCAGGACCTTGCATGGCGCGTCCTGCCCGACGCCGCCCCAGCACGAGACCCGGCGAGGGCGATCGCGCCGGGTCGGTGACGGGCACGCCCTCTCGGCGCCACGTACGCCCGAAGCGGCCCCGAACCCTCGGCGCCCCGACTCAGCCTGCTGGGACGGCGGGTGGAGCTACAGGGTCTGGAGGAGGATGGCGTCGCCTTGGCCGCCGCCACCGCAGAGCGCCGCGGCGCCGAGGCCGCCGCCGCGGCGGCCGAGCTCGAGGAGCAGCGTCAGGGCGACCCGCGTGCCGGACATGCCGACGGGGTGGCCGAGGGCGATGGCGCCGCCGTTGACGTTGACGATGTCGTCTGTGATGCCGAGGTCGGTCATCGACGCGAGGCCGACGGCCGCGAAGGCCTCGTTGAGCTCGAACAGTGCGATGTCGCCGACCGACCTACCGGCGCGCTCCGCCGCTGCCTTGATGGCGCGAGCCGGCTGCGTGAGCAGCGACGGATCGGGCCCGGCCACCTGGCCGTAGCCGACGACCTCACCCAGTGGCGTCGCGCCCAGCTTCTCCGCCGCCGCCTTCGAGGCGACGATGACGGCGGCCCCGCCGTCGGAGATCTGCGAGGCGTTGCCGGCCGTGATGTTGCCGGCCTTGTCGAACGCTGGGCGAAGGCCGGCGAGCGACTCGACGGTGGTCTCACCGCGGACGCCCTCGTCCGTGTCGAAGATGACCGGGTCGCCCTTGCGCTGCGGGATCTCCACCTTGACGATCTCGTTGTCGAACAGGCCGTCCTTGGCGGCCCGTGCGGCCCGCTCGTGCGACTTGGCGGCGAGCTCGTCCTGGGGCTCGCGGGCCAAGCCGGCCGAGGCGGCGTACTTCTCGGTTCCGGCACCCATCGCCACCTGGTCGAAGGCGCAGAAGAGGCCGTCGAACATCATCGAGTCGACGACCTTCTGGTCGCCGATGCGGTAGCCCGCACGCGCACCGGGCAGCAGGTAGGGCGCCTGGGTCATCGACTCCATGCCGCCAGCGACCACGATGTCTGCGTCGCCGGCTTGGATCATCTTGTCGGCCAAGTAGATGGCGTTGAGGCCGGACAGGCACACCTTGTTGATGGTGGTGGCCGGCACCGTCATCGGGATCCCCGCGTGGTTGGCCGCCTGGCGGGCCGCGATCTGCCCGGAACCGGCCTGGAGCACCTGGCCCATGAACACGTAGTCGACCTGCTCACCGGTGAGGCCAGCCCGCACGAGCGCCTCCTTGATGGCGAAGCCACCGAGCTCGGCCGCGGAGAAGCCCGCCAGCGCACCGGACAGCTTGCCGATCGGCGTGCGAGCGCCCGCCAGGATCACGGAACCAGCCATGCAACTTCCCCCATGGACGTCGAGTTGTGGTCGGGCCAGCGTACTGAGGCGCTGGCGAGACCGGCCAGACGAGCGCGACGGCTATGCCTCCCCCGCTCGAGCGCTCAGGTGCCGAGGTGGAACGACCGGTCGACCGCCTTGGCGATCGCGGTCTTGAGCATGTCGTCGAGGCCCGTGGGGACGATCGGCGCGGCGCCGTCACGAACCGAGCGCTCGTAGGCGTCGAGGTCGACCACGCGTGGGCTGCCGGCCCCGGTGCCGGGGCTCCCGACCGCGCGCTCGTTGGAGTCGGTGACGACCGAGCTCGCAGCGGCGTCGGGGGCCTGCGGCTGGACAGGCGTGAGCGACGCGGCCCGCTGCTCTGCGACCGCCAGCAGGCGGCGCGCCTTGGCCACGAGCAGCTCCGCCTCCTGCTCGCGCTGGCGCAGGTAGCGGTCGGCCTCGGCCCGAATGCGGGCCGCATCCTGCTCGGCGCGCTCGAGCAGCTCGCGGGCTACGCCGTAGGCGTCACTCACCACAGCCCTCCCTCGTTGCGACGATCAGATCGTCCCCCGCCTGACGAAGAGCGTAACGGTTGGCCGCCACCTCCGGTGGATCGGTAGACTCGTACGACCTGCAGCGGGCCAACGTCGTCCCACCGCAGAGCTCTGGACCTGCGTTCCCCGATCCACCGCTCACGGACGGACATCTGATGCTGCCCACCAAGCAAGGACTCTACGATCCGCGCTTCGAGCACGACGCGTGCGGCGTCTCGTTCGTGGCCGACCTGCAGGGTCGGCGCTCGCACCGCATGATCGAGCTCGGCCTGGCCTCCCTCTGCAACCTCGACCACCGCGGTGCCACGAACGCCGAGCCCAACGTCGGTGACGGCGCCGGGATCCTCATCCAGGTGCCGGATCGGTTCCTCCGCGCGGTCGTGGACTTCGAGCTGCCCGCCGCCGGCACCTACGCCACCGGCATCGCGTTCCTGCCGAGGGACCCCGAGCCCGAGGCGGCCGCCATGACCGGGATCGAGAAGATCGCCGCGAGCGAGGGGCTCCAGGTGCTCGGGTGGCGCACCGTGCCGGTCGACAGCTCGATGATCGGCCAGCAGGCCGCCGACGTGGAGCCGTCGTTCCGCCAGGTGTTCCTCACCACCGCCGACGGCCAGGAGCCGCTGGCGGGCCTCGCGCTCGACCGCAGGTGCTTCGTGGTGCGCAAGCGCGTGGAGCACGAGCTCGCGACGGGCAGCGACCCGGTGTACTTCCCGAGCCTCTCGGCCCGCACCCTCGTCTACAAGGGGATGCTGATCTCGTACCAGGTCGGCGCGTTCTTCACCGACCTCACCGACGAGCGCGTGGAGTCGGCGCTCGCCCTCGTCCACAGCCGCTTCTCCACCAACACCTTCCCGTCCTGGCCGCTGGCACACCCGTACCGCTTCATCGCCCACAACGGCGAGATCAACACGGTGATGGGCAACGAGAACTGGATGCAGGCCCGCGAGGCCCTCCTGGGAACCGACCTGATCGACGGCCTCGACCGGGCGTTCCCGATCTGCACCCCTGGGAGCTCCGACACGGCTCGCTTCGACGAGGTCCTCGAGCTGCTGCACCTGGGCGGCTACTCGCTGCCCCACGCCGTGCTCATGATGATCCCGGAGGCCTGGGAGCACCACGAGTCGATGCCCGACTGGAAGCGGGACTTCTACCGCTTCCACGCCTCGGTGATGGAGCCGTGGGACGGTCCGGCCTCCATCGCGTTCACGGACGGCACGGTCATCGGTGCGGTGCTCGACCGCAACGGCCTGCGGCCGTCGCGCTACTGGGTCACGGAGGACGGCCTCGTCGTGATGGCCTCCGAGGTCGGCGTGCTGCCGATCGACCCGGCGACGATCGTCCAGAAGGGGCGGCTCCAGCCCGGTCGCATGTTCCTCATCGACACCAACCTCGGCCGCATCGTCGGCGACGACGAGATCAAGGAGGCACTGGCCGCCCAGCAGCCGTACGGCGAGTGGCTGCACGCCGGCCTCGTCCACCTCGACGACCTGCCCGCTCGCGCCTTCCTCACGCCGCAGCACGCGTCCGTCGTCAGGCACCAGCGCGTGTTCGGGTACACGACCGAGGAGCTGAAGATCCTCATCGCGCCGATGGCGCGCACAGGGGCCGAGCCCATCGGCTCCATGGGCACCGACACCCCCGTCGCGGTCCTGTCGGACCGCTCGCGCCTGCTGTTCGACTACTTCCAGCAGCTGTTCGCGCAGGTGACCAACCCGCCGCTCGACGCGATCCGCGAGGAGCTCGTCACGTCGATGGGGGGCACGATCGGACCGGAGGGGAACCTCCTGCGCCCCGGGCCGGCCTCGTGCCGCCAGGTGGTGCTCCCGCACCCGATCATCACGAACGAGGAGCTTGCGAAGCTCGTCTACATCAACGACGACAACGACATGCTGGGCTTCAAGCCGTTCGCGATCGACGGCCTGTACCGCGTCGCGGAGGGAGGAGCCGGCCTTCGGCGCGCCATCGAGGACGTGCGGGCCAAGGTGAGCGCGGCGATCGCGGACGGCGCCAAGCTCATCGTGCTGTCCGACCGCTACTCCTCGGACGAGCTGGCCCCCATCCCGTCGCTGCTGCTCACGGCCGCCGTCCACCACCACCTCATCCGCGAGAAGACGCGCACCCAGGTCGGGCTCATCGTCGAGTGCGGCGACGCCCGTGAGGTGCACCACATGGCGCTGCTCCTCGGCTACGGCGCCGCCGCCATCAACCCGTACCTCGCCTTCGAGACGATCGAGGACCTCATCGATCAGGGCGTCATCACGGGCTTCCGGAAGCGGCAAGCCGTGAAGAACTTCGTGAAGGCCAGCACCAAGGGGGTGCTGAAGATCATGTCGAAGATGGGCATCTCGACGGTCGCGTCGTACACGGGCGCCCAGGTGTTCGAGGCGATCGGCCTGTCCGAGGAGCTCGTCGACGAGTACTTCACGGGCACGACGAGTCGCATCAGCGGCGTGGACCTCGATGTGCTGGCGGAGGAGGTCGCCACGCGCCATCGCTTCGCGTACCTCGCCCGAGCGGAGGAGGCCGCGCACCGAGACCTGTGGGCCGGGGGTGAGTACCAGTGGCGACGCGAGGGCGAGCACCACCTGTTCAACCCCGAGACGGTGTTCAAGCTCCAGCACGCGACCCGTACCAAGCGCTACGACGTGTTCAAGGAGTACACGACCGGCGTTGACGACCAGGCCCGCCACCTCGCCACGCTGCGCGGGCTGTTCGAGCTGAAGACCGATGGCCGCGGGCCGATCCCGATCGAGGAGGTCGAGCCCGTCAGCGAGATCGTTAAGCGCTTCTCGACCGGCGCCATGAGCTACGGCTCGATCTCGATGGAAGCCCACCAGACGCTCGCCATCGCGATGAACCGGATCGGCGGCAAGTCGAACACCGGCGAAGGGGGCGAGGACCCCGAGCGACTCCACGACCCCGAGCGCCGCAGCGCGGTCAAGCAGGTGGCCTCCGGCCGGTTCGGGGTGACCTCCGAGTACCTCACCAACGCCGACGACCTGCAGATCAAGATGGCCCAGGGCGCCAAGCCCGGCGAGGGCGGCCAGCTCCCCGGCAGCAAGGTGTACCCCTGGATCGCGAAGACCCGGTACTCGACGCCGGGCGTCGGCCTCATCTCGCCTCCGCCGCACCACGACATCTACTCCATCGAGGACCTGAAGCAGCTCATCCACGACCTGAAGAACGCCAACCCCCGGGCCCGGGTGCACGTGAAGCTCGTCGCCGAGGTGGGCGTGGGCACCGTGGCGGCGGGCGTATCGAAGGCGAAGGCCGACGTGGTGCTCATCTCGGGCCACGACGGCGGCACCGGGGCCAGCCCCCTCAACTCGCTGAAGCACGCGGGGGCACCGTGGGAGCTCGGCCTCGCCGAGACCCAGCAGACGCTGCTCCTCAACGGCCTCCGCGACCGGATCGTCGTGCAGACCGACGGCCAGATGAAGACGGGCCGCGACGTCATCATCGCTGCCCTCCTCGGCGCCGAGGAGTACGGCTTCGCCACCGCCCCGCTCGTCGTGTCGGGCTGCATCATGATGCGCGTCTGCCATCTGGACACGTGCCCGGTGGGCGTGGCCACGCAGAACCCTGAGCTGCGCGCCCGCTTCAACGGCCGGCCCGAGTTCGTGGAGACGTTCTTCGAGTACATCGCCGAGGAGGTACGGGAGCATCTGGCCTCCCTCGGGTTCCGCTCCCTGGCGGAGGCCGTCGGTCAGGTGCACTGCCTCGACACTCGTGCGGCGGTGCAGCACTGGAAGGCGAGCGGGCTCGACCTGTCGCCGATCCTCCACCAGCCCGACTCTCCGTTCGCGCAGGACCTCCTGTGCACGGGCACGCAGGACCACGGACTCGACAAGGCGCTCGACAACGAGCTCATCCGGGAGGCCGCCCCGGCTCTGGACAGCGGGCTACCCGTCGAGATCGACGTCGACATCAAGAACACGAACCGCACCGTCGGCACGATGCTCGGGCACGAGGTGACCAAGCGCTACCGGGGCGAAGGCCTGCCGGACGACACGATCCGGGTCAACCTGACGGGCTCCGCGGGGCAGAGCTTCGGCGCCTTCCTCCCCCGGGGCATCACGCTGCGTCTCGAGGGCGACGCCAACGACTACGTCGGCAAGGGGCTCTCGGGGGGCCGGCTCATCCTCCGGCCGCCGTCCGACTCGCACCCGACCTTCGTGGCGGAGGACAACATCATCGCCGGCAACGTGATGCTCTACGGCGCCACCGGCGGCGAGGCCTACGTGCGCGGGATCGTCGGCGAGCGCTTCTGCGTGCGCAACTCCGGGGCCACCGCCGTGGTGGAGGGTGTGGGCGACCACGGCTGCGAGTACATGACCGGGGGTCGAGCGGTGGTGCTCGGGCCGACCGGCCGGAACTTCGGCGCGGGCATGTCGGGCGGGATCGCGTTCGTGCTCGACCCGGACGACACCTTCTTCCGGCGCCTGAACGCGGAGATGGTCGAGCTGGAGCCCCTCGAACCCGATGACGGTGGGTGGCTCCGCGAGGTGCTGCGCACGCACGAGCACCTGACCGGCTCCCCGGTGGCGGCACGCCTGCTGCAGCGGTGGCACAGCGAGGTCCGGCACTTCAAGAAGGTCATGCCACGCGACTACAAGCGCGTGCTCGAGGCGGCGAGGCTCGCCGAGGAGTCCGGGATGGACGTCGACGAAGCGATCATGGCGGCCGCTCATGGGTGACGTGAAGGGCTTCCTCAAGCACGGGCGGGAGCTGCCGACGCGGCGGCCGGTGCCGGTGCGGTTGCTGGATTGGAAGGAGGTGTACGAGCCCTTCCCCGACGACCACCTGCAGACGCAGGCGTCGCGTTGCATGGATTGCGGCATCCCGTTCTGCAACAACGGCTGCCCGCTCGGCAACCTCATCCCCGACTGGAACGACCTCGTCTACAGGGACCGCTGGCGGGACGCCGTCGACCGGCTCCACGCCACCAACAACTTCCCGGAGTTCACCGGCCGCCTCTGCCCCGCGCCGTGCGAGGGCGCCTGCGTGCTCGGCATCAACCAGGACCCGGTGACGATCAAGCAGGTCGAGGTGGCGATCATCGACCGGGCGTGGGACGAGGGCTGGGTCGTCCCGCTCCCGCCGAGCGTGCGCACGGGGAGATCCGTCGCCGTGATCGGCTCGGGTCCGGCCGGGCTGGCCGCGGCCCAGCAGCTCACGCGCGCCGGCCACCGGGTGGTGGTCTTCGAGCGTGCCGACCGCATCGGCGGGCTCCTGCGGTACGGCATCCCCGAGTTCAAGATGGAGAAGCGCCACCTCGACCGCCGGCTCGCGCAGATGGAGGCCGAGGGCACCGAGCTGCGGCCGGGCGTCGACGTGGGGGTCGACCTCCCGGTCGACGACCTGCGAGCGGAGTTCGACGCCCTCGTGCTGGCGGGCGGCGCCACCGCCTGGCGCGACCTCCCGGTGCCGGGTCGCGAGCTCGGCGGCGTCCACCAGGCGATGGAGTTCCTGCCGTGGTCGAACCGGGCCCAGGAGGGCGATCTCGCCGTCGACGACGTCCCGATCAGCGCGAACGGCAAGGACGTGATCATCATCGGCGGTGGCGACACCGGCGCGGACTGCCTCGGCACCTCGCACCGCCAAGGCGCGCGTTCCGTGACGCAGCTCGAGATCCTTCCGCGCCCGGTGGACGGGCGGCCGGAGGCCAACCCCTGGCCCACCTACCCGATGAGCTACAAGGTCACCTCGGCCCACGAGGAGGGAGGCGATCGCGTCTACTCCGTCAACACGGAGTGCTTCCTCGGCGACGACGAGGGCAACGTCCGGGCGCTCCGCCTCCACGAGGTGGAGATGGCCGCCGGTCGCTTCGAGAAGGTCGAGGGCACCGATCGCGAGATCCCGGCCCAGCTCGTGCTGCTTGCGATGGGCTTCCTCGGTCCCAAGAAGGAGGGCCTTCTCGAGCAGCTCGGCGTCGAGCTCGACCCGCGCAGCAACGTCGCCCGCGACGACCGCTTCGCCACCAGCGTCGACGGCGTGTTCGTGGCCGGCGACATGGGGCGCGGCCAGAGCCTCATCGTCTGGGCGATCGCGGAGGGCCGCAGCGCCGCCGCCGAGGTCGACCGCTACCTCATGGGTGACACGGCCCTCCCGCGGATCATCGACACCACCGATCGACCCCTCGACTGACACGGCGGCTCACGAGACCGCGGGAGCGCGCACCGTGCTGTCCACCGCGGACGCGCGGTAGACCCGGAGCGGGTCGCTCAAGCCCTTCACGAACACAGGTCCGAGGGCGTCGAACCGCACGTCATCGTCTGTTTGCTCGGCCCGGGCCGTCGCCGACGCCAGCACCTCGGTCGCCCCGGCGAGCTCCCCGATCCGTGCGGCCACGTTCACGTCGTGACCGATGAGATCGTCGCCCAGCACCCGAGCCGTCCCGACGTGCACCCCGGAGCGGACCCACAGTGGTGTGTCGGGCGTCGACACGTCGGCGCACCTCCGCGTGAGCGTGAGGAGGGTCGACACGGCGACGGACGGCGCCTCGAAGTGCACGAGGAGGCCGTCGCCGATGCGGTTGACGATGCGGGCGTCCGCCGGGAGGCCGGCGGCGACATGCGCCCGGAACGTCTCGACGAGCTCGATCGCCGCGTCATCACCCCGCTCCGCGGTGAAGGCCGTGAAGCCGGCCAGATCGCAGAACGCGAACGCACCGCGCGCGAGGCTCGCGGCTTCGCCGGCCACGCTCAGGCCCGGGAGACCTTGATCGAGCCACTGGACGACTCGATCGCCAAGCGCCCGTCAGACCCCGGCGGGACGTCCGACTGCACACGACCCGACCGACTGACGAGGTGCATGGCCGGCTCCACCTCGGCGGGTACGAACACCGTGACGCGCCCGGACTGCGTGCTCACGTCCACGGACCCCGACCGCGCCAGGCCGAGCACGACGCGTCCGCTACCCGATCGCACGAGGACGTCGCCGACCGCCGCCACCTCGAGCCGCCCGGACGCCACGGTCACGTCGATCGAGCCCGCCGACCCGATCTCCACCGTCCCACTGACCACGGCCACGCGACAGGTCTCCCCGCACCGCCCGATCGTGACCCGACCCGAGGTGGACCGGACGTCCACGGCGCGTGCGTCCTCGATCGAGATCCGTCCCGAGCGGCCCGTGACGGCGACGCGCCCCAGCCGTCCGTGGCACTCGATGCGGCCAGAGCTCGAACCGATGATGACGTCCGTGCCCTCGGGGCAGGCGATCTCGACGCGACCGCTGAAGCCCGCGCGCACGACGCCATCGGCCTGGATCTCCGCCGGGCCGCTCAGCACCTCGGGCCGCGCGATGGGACGCGCCCAGACGGTGACGGCACCGCTGCGCGTGGCGATCTCCAGCGCGCCGGTGCCTTGCTCGGCCGTTGCGTCCCCCGTCATCGTCCCGCACGCTACGCCGGTGCCTCTGCCGCGTGAACATGACCTGCGTCACCCTTGCGGTGCAGCGCGCCTCACGTGGGGCGATGCCCCATCGCCTCTTCGAAGCGCCCCTGGAGGTAGTCCCCCACCTCGAGGGGGATGCGTCCCTGCTCGCTGCTGGACTCCCCGGAGAACCCGCCGGCGTGCAACGTGGCCACCTGGGCCCACCCGTGCAGGGCGTGGAGCGCCTCCCATGCGCGGAGGCGTCCCTCGTCGAGGCGCGCCCCGGCCTCGTACGCGCGCCGGTACCGCGTGGCCAGCCAGGGCCCGGCGATCCGCAGCGCCACCCGCTCGATCGAGCTGCTGGCTGCGATCGAGGCGACGTGGAACAGGAGCAGGGTGCGGGAGACGTCGGCCTCGCGCGGGCCGAGGCCCGCGTCCGTCCAGTCGATGACCGAACCCCGATCCCCGGAGACGACGACGTTCAACGGGTGGAAGTCGCCGTGGCACACGACCACCGGTCCGGCCGTCGCGGTCGAGCCCAGCTCGGTCGCCCGCTCGCTCGCCGATGCGAGCGCGGCATCGTCGAGCGCGACGGCCGCCCGCCGCGGTAGGGCGAGCCGCTGATCGAGCAGTGCCTGCGGCTCCGTGGAGCTCGGCCAACCGTCCAGTGGCAGGGCGTGGAGCGCGAGCTGGAGCCCGGCGAGCTGCCGGACCAGCGCCAGCGTCCGCCAGGGTCGCGCCGACAGGGCGTCGAGCATCATCGTCCCGGGGGCTCGTTCCATGACCTGCGCCGGCAGCCCGAACGCGTCGTCCGGACCCAGCACTTCGAGCACGAGGGGAGCCGGGTACCCGCCCGCCGCCGCCCACCGCTGGACCGCAGCCTCGCGATGCGACTGGGCGACCCGGTCGATCGACGGGAGCAGCCGCACGACGAGCGGCGCGCGCCACGCGACGGGCAGCTGCTCCCCCGACAGGTCGACGAAGTGGATGTAGGAGTCGAACCCGGCGCCGATCGCCACGGGCGTGCCGACGACGGACACCACGCCCCCGAAGTGGTCGGCCGCCCAGGTGCACAGGGCCTCGGCGACAGCACTCGGATCGCGAGGGTCGACCGACATCCGACCGAACCTAGGGCGCGATCAAGCGCTGAGCCCGGAGAGGCGTTCGACCGCGTCGGCCAGGACCTCGACGCGCTTGCAGAACGCGAAGCGGACGAGGTGCGCGCCGGTGGCGGGATCGTCGTAGAAGACCGAGCTCGGCACCGCCACGACTCCGCAGCGACCCGGCAGCGCGCGACAGAACTCGAGACCGTCCGCCGCACCCACCGACCGGATGTCGACCGTCGCGAAGTACGTGCCCTGCGGGACGAACACCTCGAAGCCCGCCGCACGCAGGCCGTCGCACAGCAGATCCCGCTTGGCGCGGAGGGTGTCGCGCAGCGCCGCGTAGAAGTCGTCATCGAGGGCGAGGCCGACGGCCACCGCCGGCTGGAACGGCGCGCCGTTCACGTAGGTGAGGAACTGCTTGGTGGTGCGGACCGCGGCCACGAGCTCCTCGGGCCCGCTCGCCCACCCGACCTTCCAGCCGGTGAAGGAGAAGGTCTTGCCGGCCGATGAAATCGTGAGCGTTCGCTCCGCCATCCCGGGGAAGGTGGCGAGCGGCTCGTGCGCGCCGTCGAACACCAGGTGCTCGTACACCTCGTCGGTGATCGCGATCAGGTCGCGCTCCACGCACAGGCGTGCGACGGCGGCCAGCTCCTCGGTGGTGAACACCTTGCCCGTCGGGTTGTGCGGCGTGTTGAGCAACATGAGCCGGGTGCGGTCGGTGACGAGTGTGGCCAGCGCGTCGACGTCCGCAGCGTGGTCGGGCGGTGTGAGCGCCACGGATCGCAGCCGCGCCCCGGCCATCGCCGCCACCGCGCGATATGAGTCGTAGGTGGGCTCGAAGGCGAGGATCTCGTCGCCCGGATCGCAGAGCGCCAGCATGGCCGCTGCGATGGCCTCCGTCGCCCCCGCCGTCACCAGCACCTCGCGGTCCGGGTCGAGGTCGATCCCCCAGAAGCGCGCCTGGTGGGCGGCGATCGCACGGCGCAACGGCTCGATGCCCGGGCCCGGCGGGTACTGGTTCTGACCCGATCGGATGGCCGCGACGGCGGCGTCCGCGACCTCGACGGGACCGTCCTCGTCGGGGAAGCCCTGCCCGAGGTTGATCGCGCCAGTGGCGACGGCCAGCGCGGACATCTCGGCGAAGATCGTCGTCCCGAGGCCTGCGAGCCGCGGCGACAGGACCGGGCGCCTCACCATCCGCTCAGCCTCTCACGGCTGCTTCGCCGCCCAGCGCTCGAAGCGCCGGCGGACCGAATCGGCCGGGGCCGGGATCCCGACGCCCGCCAGGGCGCGCCGGACGGCGCGCTCGTGGACGCGGGCCGGGTCGTCGAGCCAGTCGAGGTGGTGGTTCACCTCGAGCGACACCGCACCGTGGAACGTGCTCCACACGGCCACCGCGAGCTCCTCGGTGGTCAGGTCCGGCGCGGCGGGCGACAGCTCGCCGAGGGCATCCAGGAGCGGCTGGAACACCTCGACCTGCGCCGCGATCGTCGGGCCACCGGGCGGTGCCTCGTAGCCGGGGAGCTGATCGCTGAACAGCAGGTTGAACTCGTGACGGTGGTCGAGGGCCCATCGGCGGTGGGCCAGGATGGCGGCCAGCGCGCGGTCAGCCGGGGGTGAGCCGGCGAACGCATCCGCGGCTGCCGCGGTCGCCTCGGCCAGGCGCTTGTAGCTGCGCAGGAGCAGCATCGTGAAGACGTCGTCGAGGCCGTCGAAGTAGGTGTAGAGCGAGGCGGGTCCCATGCCGACGCCCCGAGCGATGGCACGCATCGAGACCTTCCCCGCTCCTCCCTCGGTCAGCAGCCGGCGCGCCTCCGCCTCGATCTCCTCGAGCAGCTCCCGTCGCTGACGGGCCCGTCGGCCCTCGACCACCTGCCCCGCGGACACGTGACCAACATTACACGAACGGCACTTGTAATCCGAACATCGTTCGGTCATTGTGGAGCAAGCCCGAACACCGTTCGGATCATCTGTGTCCCGGGGAGCGACCATGACCACCACCTCCACGCCCAGCCGCCACGTCATCCTCGGCGCCGGCCCCGTCGGGCGGGCCGTCGCCACCGCGCTGCTCGCCCGCGGCCTCCAACCCACCGTCGTCACGCGCTCCGGCACCGCGGTGCCGCGCGCCATCAGCCACCGAGCCGACCTCGGCGACCCCGCCCAGGCCACGCTGGCGGTCGCGGGGGCCGAGGTGGTGTTCCAGTGCGCGCAACCCCCCTACCACCGCTGGCCGCAGGAGTTCCCCGCGCTGCAGGCACGGGCCGTCGACGCGGCAGCAGCCGCTGGAGCGCTCCTCGTGGTGGCCGAGAACCTCTACGGGTACGGACCGGTGCGGGGTCCGCTCACCGAGGATCTGCCGCTGGCCGCTACGACCCGCAAGGGGGCGACCCGCGCGGAGATGTGGCACGACCTCGAGGCCGCGCACCGGGCGGGCCGGCTGCGCGTCCTCGCGGCCCGAGCCTCCGACTTCTTCGGTCCCGGAGTCGACGGCTCGGCTGCCGGCGACCGCTTCTTCGGCGCGCTCACGAAGGGCAAGCGGGTCGAGGTCATCGGCGACCCCGAGCGGCGGCACACCTACACGTACGTCGGCGACTTCGGGGAGGCGATGGTGCGGCTCTCCGAGCAGCCAGAGGCGTGGGGACGCGCCTGGCACGTGCCAAACGCACCGACCGTGACGACGCGGGCGTTCGCGGAGCGCGCCGCCGCCATCGCCGGAACCGACCTCAGGCTGCGGCGCATCGCGCGTTGGCAGCTTCGGTTGCTGGGGCTCGCGGTGGCGCCGATCCGCGAGACCGTCGAGCTGCTCTACGAGTTCGAGGAGGACTTCGTGGTGGACCACACCGCGTACGCCGAGCTCCTGGGCGACCACGCCACGCCGCTCGACGATGCGCTCACGGCGACCATCGCGTCCTACCGCACGCCGGCCGACCGGTAGCCCGCACCCGATCCGCACACGCGCGCGATGATGCCCGCCCCGACCCCGATCGGGCACGCCGCCAGGGAGAGGTTGCCGGATGACCGAGAGCCGTTCTGCGTTCGTCGAGCTGCTCGCGACGCTCGAGGAGGTGGGCGAGCGCTTCGCGGGCGAGGAGTGGGGCCTCACGGATCCCGGCGACGTGGCCGAAGGGCTGCGCGTCGTGCTGCACCACCTCGGCACCGGCATCGAGACCCAGCTCGAGGACGACGCCGCCCACCCGGTGTTCCGCGAGATCGTGACCCCGTGGCGCAAGGCACTCGGCGACAACGCCGACGCCCGGTACCACGACGCGCGCGTCCACCCCACCGGCACCTACCGGGTGCGCGGCAACACCGGCGGGGCCATCTACGTGTCCTTCACGGTGGAGGCGGGCGCGGAGGGAGGCGCCTTCCCGTCAGGCACGGTGGGCGTGCTGAACGACACCGGGTTCGACGTCGCCACCGACGGATCCTTCGAGCTGACCGTGGGCGGTCCGCCGCTCGACCGCGGCTGGCTCCCCCTCGCGGCCGACGCGTCACGCATCACGGTCCGGCACTACTGGGAGCAGGCCGTGCCTCCCGCCACGCCCCCAGCACCGAGCCTGGGACCTGGCCATCGAGCTGGTCGACGGTGACGTCCCGGCCGCCCCGCCCGCGCCCACCGACGCGTCGGTGGCAGCATCGATCCGGCGCATGGCCGCCTACGTGCGCAGCCGCACGCTGGAGATCATGGCGAAGCCGGGCGAGGGCGACCCGCCCGCGTTCGTGTCCCGCGTGCCGAACGACTTCCCAATGCCCGTGCCGCCCGGCGCGCACGCGCTGGCAGCGGCCGACGCCGCCTACAGCATGGCGCCGTACCTGCTCGGTCCCGACGAGGCGTTGGTGATCCGCCTCCGCTGGCCGGCGTGCCGCTGCGCGAACGTGTCGCTCTGGAACCGCCAGCTTCAGACCTTCGACTACCTGCGCGGCCAGGTGAGCCTGAACCGGGCGCAGGCAGTGGCGGCCACAGACGGCTCGGTGCGCGTCGTGATCGCGCACCGCGATCCCGGCGTCCCCAACTGGCTCTCCACCGAGGGCCGACCCTTCGGCCTGGTCTTCTGGCGGTTCATGCTGCCCGAGGGGCCGATCGACACCCCGGTCACCGAGGTGGTCGGAGTCGACTCCTTGGCCTGATCGACCGACGGCGAGCAGGCCCGCGGCGGTTCGCCCGCTCGGACCCTGCTCGATAGGTTTCCAACCCATGCAGCACTTCCTCGATGCCATCGAAGGCGGCGCGTCCAGCGAGGACATCGCCGCGCTCCCCATCCCCGAGAGCTACCGGGCGGCGCACGTGCTGCGCGCCGAGCAGACCATGTGGGAGGGCGTCGAGTCAGCCGACAAGGACCCGCGCAAGTCGCTCCACGTGGGCGACGTGCCCACCCCCGAGCTGGCCCCGGACGAGGTGTACCTCGGCGTGATGGCATCCTCCATCAACTTCAACACCGTGTGGACGTCGATCTTCGAGCCGCTGCCCACCTTCGGGTTCCTCGACCGCCTCGGCAAGGAGTCGACGTGGGGCGCCCGCCACGCCCTCGACCACCACGTCGTGGGCTCCGACGCGTCCGGCGTCGTGCTGCGGGTCGGCTCGGCCGTCCGCCAGTGGAAGCCTGGTGACCGAGTCACCGTGCACTGCAACTACCTCGACGACCAAGACCCGTCGGCCCACGACGACTCGATGCTCGCGGTCAACCAGCGCATCTGGGGGTTCGAGTCGAACTTCGGCGGTCTGGCTGACCTCGCCGTCGTGAAGGCGAACCAGCTCATGCCCAAGCCGGAGCACCTCACGTGGGAGGAGAGCGCCGTCAACGGGCTGTGCGCGTCCACGAGCTACCGCATGCTCGTCGGTCGTCACGCCGCCCAGATGAGGCAGGGCGACTCGGTGTTCCTCTGGGGAGCGACGGGCGGCATCGGCGCTTACGGCGTGCAGCTCGTGCTCAACGGCGGCGGCACCCCCGTCGGGGTCGTGTCGAGCCCCGAGCGCGTCAAGCTGCTCGAGGCGATGGGCTGCGAGAACGTCATCGACCGCGCCGCCGAGGGGTACCAGTTCTGGAAGGATGAGCACACCCAGGACGAGGGCGAGTGGCGACGGCTCGGCAAGAAGGTCCGAAGCCTGATCGGCGAGGACCCGAGCATCGTCTTCGAGCACCCGGGGAGGTCGACCTTCGGCGCCTCGGTGTTCATCGCCAAGCGGGGAGGCACCATCGTCACCTGCGCGGCCACCTCCGGCTTCATGCTCGAGTACGACAACCGCCACCTCTGGATGAAGCTGAAGCGGATCGTCTCCTCGCACTTCGCGAACTACCAGGAGGCGTGGGACATGAACCGCCTCATCGACCAGGGCCGGATCCAGCCTGTGATGTCGGCCGCCTACGACCTGCCGGACGTCGGCGAGGCGGCGCGGGCCGTCCACCGCAACGAGGCCGAGGGCAAGCTCGCCGTGCGCTGCCTGGCGCCCTCGGCCGGGCTCGGGATCAACGATCCTGAGAAGCGCGAGCGCATCGGCGAGGACAAGATCACCCTCTTCCAGCGCCATGCCCGCGGAGAGCTCTAGGGGCGTCGCCGCCGAACCAGAGGTTCGACGACGAACCAAGGGCCACACCGACCGGTACCACCGGTACCACCGGTACCAAGGAGCGCAGGAGACCGCCACCATGATCCTCACCGAGATCGACCACATCGCCATCGCCGTCCGGGACCTCGACGCGGCCATCGCGTACTACCAGGCGGCCTTCGGCGCCGAGGTGCACCACCGTGAGGTGGTCGAGAGCGACGGCGTCGAAGAGGCGCTGATCAAGGTCGCCGACTCCTACATCCAGCTGACGGCGGCCACGCGGCCGGACTCACCGATCGCCAAGTCGATCGAGAAGCGGGGCGAAGGCCTCCACCACGTCGGCTACCGCGTGGACGACTGCGCGGTCGCCCTCGCGGCGATGGTCGCCGCGGGCGCCACGGCCATCGACCAGGCGCCGCGCCCGGGCAGCCGGGGCACCACGGTCGCGTTCGTGCACCCGAAAGGCAGCTTCGGCACCCTCATCGAGCTGGTGCAGGAGTAAGCAGGCATCAACGCAGGGAGGCGATCCACGCGGACACGACGGCGTCGAGCTGCGCCGGGTCAGGCCCCTCCACGAGCAGCACGAGCCCTTCGTGGCGGAACGCCCGCGCGGACGGCGAGCCGTCGGCGCCGTCGGCCTGCTGGACGACGCGGCCGAGCACCTCCACGCCCTCCGCGGGCGCCCCACCCGCCCGGGCGGAGGCGAGTCCGGCCAGGGCCGCCTCGAGTGGCTCCGCCCACGGGTAGGTCTGCGGGTCCACGGTGTAGGCCCACACCGTCGTGCGCCGCTCCCCGGCGACGACGCCGTATCGGCCCTGGACGGCGGTGGCGCCAACCATCGGCGGCGGCTCGGGGGGCGGCTCCTCCTCCGGTGAGGGGATCAGCTCGAAGGTGACGGTGGGGACCGACACGAAGGCGGCGTCGAGCGGAAGGGGGACGAGCGGCGTCCTCGGGTCGGGTGCGCCGGCGATGCCAGCCGCCCGGGCGGCGAGCTGCCGCTCGACCACGACCCTGATGTCGTGGTCGTCCGCGCCCCGCACGATCACGAGCAGGTTCCCCTCGACGTAGGCGATGGTGGTGCCCGCTGCGCCGCGGGAGCGGATGGCCGTCCTGCCGCCGATGTCGACGTCCTCCGGATCGTCGCCATCCGGTGCCGCCGCCACTCCCCGTACGAACGCGTCGAGCACCTTCTCGTCGAACAGCTCGGCCCCGTCCAAGGTCAGCACGAGCGCGTCACCGACGAGCCGGCCGTCGCGCAGCGAGTACACCCGACGAGCCGTCACGGCCGTCACCTCCGGGTCCTCGAGGTACGCGTCGGCCGCGGACTGCTGGCTCGGCAGCGGCTGCCCGTAGGCGAGTCCGTCGCCGGTGAGCACCTGCACCGGGTCGACCGCCACGAGCTCGAGGCCTCCCGCGAGGGTCGGGAGGGGGCCACGGTTCGGGCCCTGATCGCGCGTGGTCGGCGTCGCGTCGCCGGACTCGGCCTGGCCGGACGAGCAGGCACCGGCGAAGAGTGTCCCGGCCAGGAGCAGGGCGGCGAGGTGCCGGCGCCCCCTGGAGGGTCCGGTTTGGTCGTGGTGGGCGGTCACGGCGCCGGTCAACCTACGTTGCGCGTACGCTGGTGCGCGATGCAGGAGCCTCTCGAACAGCTGCTCGCCCAACTCAAGGACGCCATCGAAGCGTCAGAGGAGGGCGTAGACAACAAAGACGAGCTCGCGCGCTTGGCGGGCGAGGTGGAGCGTCGCCTCGGCGACGACGACTCCGACGGCGTCGTCGACGAGCTCCGCGACGAGGTGACGCGGTTCGAGGTGTCACACCCCAGCCTCGCCGCCGCCATCGGTCGCGCCGCCGACGCCCTCAGCGCCATCGGCCTCTGACGGCCTGACCTCCGGCGGCGCGGGATCCGGCGGAGCGGCCGACCAGGCGAAGGGTTCGGCGGCTGATCCGGGCATCGACCCGGCCTCGACGGTGGCCGCCTCCGCGGCTGCGGCCTGAGCGCGCGCCTCGGCCCGCCGTGCGCGCCGCCGCCGCAGCAGCCGCCACGCCCCGATGCCGAGGAGGCTGATGAGGAGGAGACCGAGCAGGCGGAGCACGCCCGCCATGGCGGCGCCGTCCATCGTCGATTCGACGTCGGATGCGGCCGCCTCCGACGCGTCGTAGTCGCCGTCATCGAACGCGGCCCGGGCGTGTTCGAGATCGTCGTCCACACCTGCGAAGAGCAGCCCCACGGCACCGAGCGGTCCCGCCCCGTCGGCCTCCGCCTCCGTGGCGTCGAGCAGCGACGAAGCGGCCGAGAGGGCCGCGTCGGCCTCCGCGCTCAGCTCGTCCAGGTCGGTAGCGCTCTCGAACGTCGACTGGAGCTCGAGGGGATCGGCCACGTCGAGGTCGTCGACTACCTCGAGGAGGTCGGCCTTCGTGGCGAGCACGTCGGTGGCGACGACCATGAGCTCCTCCGCCGTGTCGAACCGCCAGTCCGCCATGGCGAGCCGCACGGAGGTGGGTGCCGCCCACCCGGCCCCGGCTTCGAGCAGGGCGGCGTAGTGCTCGCGGGCCACGGCGCGGGCCTCGAAGTCGGCGGTCTCCGACTCGCTGACCACGTGGCGCTGGAAGAGCCCCGCCGCCTTCTCCGAGCCACCGAGCTCCTCCAGGAGGTCGAGCAGCTCCCGCCAGTCGAACACCCGGGCGAGCTCCTCGGGATCGTCCGGTCCCCGGTACGCGACCTGCCCGGACTCCGCGGCGCGGATCACGTCGGTGAGCCGTTGGTCGCCGATCTCATCCGTGATCGCGTCGAGCACCCCCCAGGAGGTGTTGTAGCCGTAGCGCTCCTGGTCATCGGAGATCTCGGCCTGGAGGTCGGGATCGCTCCAGTCGTTCAGCTTGAGACGACCAGGGTCATCGGGCCTGATCGCCTCCGGCTGGGGCTGCTCCTCCCCGAGGTCGGCCATGGCGAGCGCGGCGGCCTCCTCGGCGAAGGCCTCGTTGATCCACCGCCCCTCGAAGAGGCTGTCGTTGAACCAGAGGTGGGAGAGCTCGTGCAGGATCACCTGCTGGTCGAGCTCGTCGCCGATCTCGATCAGCCCGTCCGTCCGCACGTACCACCCGGAGTACCCGTACAGGTACGGGCTCGCGGTCTCGACCACCTTGAGCGACGAGGACGGCCACGGCAGACCGGTGATGTCCTCGAGGACCGGAACGCCGTCCTCGACCTGCGTGGCCGCGAAGTCGGCCCAGTCGGGATCGTCGGGCCAGCCGAGGACGTTGACCTCCTCTTCGCCCACGTCGACGACGTGCTCGATCAGCTTCTCGTCGTCCCGGGCCGAGACCTGCACGCTCCACACATCCGGATCGCTGATCGCCGCGGCGGTGAACACCTGGTTCCCGTCGCGCTCGGACTCGCTCATGTCGTCGCCGACGATCTCCACCTCGAACCCGTCGGGCACGATCACCTCGACGCTGGCGAGACCCGGGTCGCCGAGCGCGAACACCGGAAAGGTGGCGTACGCGGCGTTGAGGCGGGTGAACGAGTCCGAGCGGGGCGGTTCCGGTGGCAGGTCGTAGCTGAGCCGGAAGGACTGGGAGCGCGGGTAGAGGAGATCCGGTTGGAGGTCGACGTCGGCGATGGAGATCCGCTCGCTGTCGGCCGGTTCGATCGACACCGGCAGCGTCGACCCATCGCTCTTGACCGCCCGAACACCGGTCGCCTCCGACAGCACGGGCACGCTGAAGCTGGGGAGGTAGTACCCCTCGCGCTGGTTCGTGATGGTCGTGTCGAGCGCGACGTGCACCGCGAGCGCCCCCGGATCGAGCGTGTAGGTGGCGCTGGTCTCGAACCGGAACCCGTCGGCGCGAGCCACCGACCGGGCCCGCCCCGGCCGCTGCTCCTCCACCGCGGTCGCCGCGTCGCTGGCGCCCGGCAGCAGCGCGACCAGCACGGTCACAGCCGCCAAACCCGCCGTCCCCCTCGCCACCCGACTTCCCCACCCTCTGACCACCGCGCGCCCTCCCTGCTCGATCGACGGGAGACCATCGCACAGATGCGACCGACGAGCGGTGGAAGGATGCCTAGATGGGCATGCAGGTGCACCTGGTCGACGGCACGTACGAGCTGTTCCGCTACCACTACTCGCCGGCCAACAAGGACGCGCACCGCGGGGCCACCCGCGGGGTCGTGGGGTCGTGCCTCTCGCTCCTCGAGCAGGGTGCCACCCACGTCGCGGTCGCGACGGACCACGTCATCGAGTCCTTCCGCAACGACCTCTGGCCCGGCTACAAGGACGGGTCGGGGGTGGAGCGCGAGCTGAGGGCGCAGTTCCCGGTCGTCGAGGACGCGCTGCGAGCCGCGGGCTTTCCCGTGTGGGCGATGGTCGAGCAGGAGGCAGACGACGCCCTGGCCGCGGGTGCTGCTGTCGCCGCGGCCGACGAGCTCGTGGAGCGGGTGGTGATCTGCACCCCCGACAAGGACCTCGGCCAGTGCGTCGGCGGCAAGGTGTGGCAGTGGGACCGGCGCCAGGACAAGTGGTTCGACGAGGCGGGGGTGCACGAGCGCCTCGGCGTGCGGCCCGAGCTGATCCCCGACCTGCTCGCCCTGGTCGGTGACACGGCCGACGGCTTCCCGGGCCTTCCCGGCTGGGGTGCCAAGTCCGCCGCCGCGATCCTCGACCGGTGGGGGCACCTCGAGGACATCCCGCTCGACCCGCTCACGTGGGACGCGGGCGTCCGCAGCGCCGCCAAGCTGAACGCGACGCTGCGCGAGCAGTTCGAGCTGGCCCTCCTGTTCCGACGGATCGCGACCGTGGAGACCGACGCCGAGGTCGGTCAGGTCGCCGACTGGGAGTGGACCGGGCCCACCGATGCGTTCGGCGCGGTGGTCGCCGCCCTCGGTGACGATCGCCTCCTGGAGAGAGCCACCCGACTCCAGCGCTGATCCGTGCGGCTACGGTCGCCCCGACCAGGACGACCCTGACCAGGAGCGAGGGACGGCGATGAGCAACGTGTCACAGGGTGAAGGTTGGTGGATGGCTTCCGATGGCTTGTGGTATCCACCAACGCCCGCCTCTGGCCCACCCCCCGGCGGGAGCGTCGTGCCGGGGCAGGGTCCGATCGGCAAGCGGGAGAACATCTGGCTGCTGGCCCTTTGGTCGGTCCTCACCCTGGGCCTCTACGGGATCTACTGGGCCTACAAGTGCCACGAGGAGATCAAGGTCCACTCGGGGGAGGGCGTGGGCGGCGTCGTTGGCGCGCTCATCTACTTCTTCGTCGGCATCGTCACCTTGTTCCTGCTCCCGATCGAGATCCAGAAGATGTACGAGCGTGACGGGCGCAAGAGCCCAGTGAGCGCCGTCTCGGCGTTCTGGATCCTCCTCTTCGTCGTCCCGTGGTACGTGAAGTGCCAAGCCGCTCTGAACGACTACTGGGAGGCCAAGGGCGCCCCTGCCCCGTGATCCGGCTTGCCGGACGGGTGCTGGCCACGCGTACCGGCGCGTCAGGGTCGACCGGCCGCGTCCCACTGCCGGTGGGTGGCGAGCGAGCGCTCCCACAACAGGTCGAGCGCCTCCGGCGGTAGCCGGTCGAAGCGGAGGCCGAAGACGTCGGCCAGAGCGCCGAACCAGTCGGCGCGCTGGGTGAGGGGCTCCGACGGAGCGGATCCGGTTCCCACCCGCTCCAGCACCAGACCGCGCAAGATGTCGACACCGCTTGCGTCGCGCCGCTGGGCCGTCGCCACGCGCACGAACCCGGAGTCCGGCGACGACCGCAGCCACTCGTGGCGCTCGACGAAGTCACCCATCGATGCGGCCGCCGAGCGCCAGCTCATGCCGGCGAACCCGCCGGCCGGATCGTGCGTGAGGTGCCAGTCGCCGACGCCGTCCGACGTCTCCTCGAGCCCGAGGTGGAACGGACCCTCGTCGTAGTCCCCGGCGATGAGCGGGAGCGCTTCGTGCAGCGCGTCCCCCAGGCCGGCGTCGATGTACCAGGTGCCGGACGGGTTCTCGGTCGTCGGCAGATCCCCGACCGTGAGGACCAGATGGTTGGTGAGCATCTCGCGGTCGGGCCCCGGGGGGCCGTGCACGCCGCCGACGTGCCGTGTGACCGCGTAGCCGAGTGATCGCAGCAGCTCGCTGAACGCGCCGTTGAGGTGGAAGCAGTAGCCCCCCCGGCCCTCACGGGCGATGCGCTCGATCGACCCGCGGGTGTCGATCCCCCATGACTCCCCGGCGTGGATCCACATCGTCTCGTACGGCACCCGCTCGACCTGGGCTCGGTGCAAGCGCTGCAGCGCATCCACCGACGGCGGCTCGGCTTCCAGCTCGAGCCGCGCGAGGTACGCATCCCTCAGCGCCTCGTCGATCGGCAACCCTGCGCCCGTCACGCCTGGGTGAGGGTGGCGATGAGCTCGATCTCCACCGCGATCCCGAAGGGCAGCTCCGCGAGCCCGACCGCGCTGCGCGTGTGGCGTCCCCGCTCACCGAAGACCTCGACGAGGAGGTCGGAGCAGCCGTCGATCACGGCCGGGGTGTGATCGAAGCCCGGTGCCACGTTGACCATGCCGAACACCTTGACGACGCGCTCGATGCGATCGAGATCGCCCAGCTCGGCCTGGAGCGTGGCGAGGATCGACAGACCGGTCATCCGCGCCGCTCGTCGCGCCGCGTCCAGGTCGAGGTCAGCCCCGACCTTGCCGCGCACGACCTCGACACCGTTCACCGGGCCATGCCCACCGACGTGCACCATGTTGTCGACCACGACGCACCCGACGTAGCTCCCGACCGGCGAGAACACCGGCGGGAGCTCGATGCCGAGCTCGGCGAGGCGGGCGGTGGCTCCCATCGACCGGCACGTTACCGACGACCGCACCGCCCGACCCGTAGCGTCCCGCCCGATGACCTCCGCCCACGGTCCGTGGATCGACGTGCACGCCCACCCGGGCCGCTGCTTCCTCGCCGGGGCTCCCGAGGGCGATCCCCTCGCCGATCTGCTCGGTGGTGACGGATCGGCCGCCGCGCTGCACGCGGCGCGACGGGCCGGCCTCTCTGCCGTGAGCTTCGCGACGGTCGCCGATCTGGCGGTGCTGGCCCCGACGCCGGAGGGCGGTCTGCACGCCGGCCGACCGTTCGAGCCCGGCGAGGCGCACGCCGGTCACGAGCGCCAGCTCGCCGGCCTGCTGGAGCTCGTCGAGCGGGAGGAGGTCCCGGTCGCGATGACCGCGGCCGACCTCGAGCGCGCTCACGCGGACGGCGTCACGGCGGCCCTGCTGACCTGCGAGGGAGGCGACTTCCTCGAGGGCCGGGTCGACCGCCTCGGCGAGGTCCACGCGCGCGGGGTGTCGTCCCTCACGCTCGTGCACTACCGGGTGAACGAGATCGGCGACATCCAGACCGAGGAGCCGGTGCACGGCGGCCTCTCCGAGTTCGGGCGCTCGGTCGTGCACGAGTGCAACCGGCTCGGCATCGTCGTCGACTGCGCCCACGCGACCTTCGTGACGACGCTCGGCGTGCTCGACGCGAGCGACGTCCCCGTCATGGTGTCCCACAGCCACCTCGACCACCCCGAGCGATCACATCCTCGGCTGCTGTCAGACGATCACGCCCGCGCGGTGGCGGACGCGGGTGGCTTGGTGGGCGCGTGGCCCTCCGGCGTGACGAGTGCAACGCTCGACGACTTCGTCGACGAGATCGTTCGCCTGGTAGAGCTGATCGGCGCCGACCATGTCGCCATCGGCACCGACCTCGACGCCAACTACAAGCCCGTCGTCACGTCCCACGACGACTTCGCCACGATCGCCGACCACCTCGGCGCACGCGGGTTCACGACGGTCGAGGTCGATCAGATCCTCGGCGCCAACGTCGTCGAGATCTACCGCGCGGTCGCCGGCTGACGGGCCACGGCGTTGCTGGCCGCGCTCGGCGCCCTGCACTGAGCCTGGCGTAGGTTCAGCTCAGCGCGCTGGCACGCCGATCGCCGCGTCGATGGTGCCGATGGCGTCGGCGATGTCGCTGACCTCGACGGAGGACCTAAGCGTTCCTGGGGAGGTCCTTGAAGGCGGCCGTCTTGTCGTTGTTGGCCTCCTTGGGGAGGCCGAGCACGCGCTCGCCGATGATGTTGCGCTGCACCTGGTCGGTGCCGCCGTAGATGGGCGGGGCCTGGGCGAACAGCGCCATGCCCGTCACCATCGCGGAGAACGGGTTGCCGGTGGCCTCGTTGAGCGTGGCCTGGTCGTCCGGCTTGTAGGCGTGGAGCGTGCCGTACGGGCCGATGATGCTGAGGCCGAGGTCGCGCTGCTGGCGCATGATCTCGCTCATCGAGAGCTTCGAGATGTTCGGGAGGCCCGGCACGTCCTGCCCGATCGCCTTGGCCGCCTTCGCCCGCAGGTTGTTCATGCGGCCGAGCTCGCTCAGCGTGTGCAGCTTCATGAGGCCTTGGCGCACGGTCGGGTCGTCGATCCTGCCGTTCCCCTTGGCCAGGTCGACGAGGAGCTTGTAGGACGCGCCGAACATGCCCCCGCCGCCGCCACGGCGCCGACCAGGGGTCGCGGCGGACACGAAGTCGCCCGCTCGCTTCGCGAGGTCGTTCACGACCGTGCCCGGCGTCGCGGCGCCCGCGGCGGCGTGACCGCCGCCGGAGCCCAGCCCCGCTCGTTCGTTCATGAGGGTGGTGTTGGCCACGGCCCAACCGTTGTTGAGCCCTCCGATCATCGCGCTGTCGGGGACGACCGCCTCCTCCATGAACACCTCGTTGAACATGGCGTGCCCGGTCATCTCCACCAGGGGCCGGATCTCGATCCCCTTCTGGTGCATGTCGATGCCGAAGTAGGTGATGCCTTGGTGCTTGGGGACATCGGGATCGGTGCGGGCGATGAGCATCCCCATGTCGGCGACCTGGCCACCCGAGGTCCACACCTTCTGGCCGGTGACCACCCACTCGTCGCCGTCCTTGATGGCCTTGCTCTGGAGGCCGGCCAGGTCGGACCCCGCTCCGGGCTCGCTGAAGAGCTGGCACCACGCCTGTTGGCCGGTGACGATGTCGCGCACGTACAGGTCGATCTGGTCCTGCGTTCCGTGCGCGGCGATCGTGGGCGCGGCGAGGAGCAGGCCGAGGCCGCCCGGGGCGCCAAGCGCGCCGGACTCGGCGATCGCGTTCTGCACCGCGACGCTGTCGTTGCGGTTGAGGCCCTTGCCGTAGGCGTTCACGGGCAGGCCGGGGGCTGCCCAACCGGACAGGCCGAGCCGCTCCCACCACGCCGCGACGGAGAGGTCGGGATCCCAGTTCTCCTCCAGCCACGCCCTCACCTCGTCGACGGCGTCGGTGGACGGGGCGGTGCGCTCTTCGAGGTCGGTCATCGTTCCCCCTGGATCGGCTCGTGACCGGCGGTCAGTCGGACCAGCACAGCGGATCTTGACCCGCGGGTCAAGTTGTGCGGGCGCGGCTCGGAGCGACCCGCGGCGGCTCGTTCGGCTGCTTCGGGTAGACGGGCGGCCAGGGGGCGTCCATCAGCCCGTTCGCGAGGTCGTGGGCCGACCGCTCCAGCAGCGGTGTGAGGTCCTGCGGGCGCTCGTACATGCCGGCCCACGCGTTGCCCCGCGCCGCCAGCCGCCCCGGCACCGTGGCGATCGTCAGCTCGTCCGGTTCGATGGCCTCGAGCTCGTCCCAGGTGATCGGCGTCGACACCTGGGCGCCGACCCGCGGCCGGACGCACCACGCGCCGAACACCGTCTTGTGGGGAGCGTTCTGGTTGAAGTCGACGAACACGCGCTGGCCGCGCTCCTCCTTCCACCACTGCGCGGTGATGCGGTCCGGGTGGCGGCGTTCGAGCTCGCGGGCGAGCGCGACGGCGGCGGACCGCACCTCGTAGCTGTTCCAGCGAGGTTGCAGCGCGGCGTACACGTGGAGCCCACGGGAGCCCGACGTCTTGATGTGCGCCTGGATCCCGAGCTCGTCGAGGAGGTCGTGTGCGAGCACGGCGCCTTCCTGGAGCTCCGGGAAGCCGACCCCCGGCGAGGGGTCGAGGTCGATGCGCAGCTCGTCGGCCACCTCGAGGTCGGGCAGCCGGTTCGGCCACACGTGAAACCCGAGGCAGCCCTGGTTGACGGCCCACAGGAGGTGGGCGACGTCGGCGGCGACGAGCGCGTCGCTCGTCGTGCCGTTGGGCGTGGACACGACCGTGGTCGTGAGCCACTTCGGCGCCGACTTCGGCACCCGCTTCTGGAAGAACGACTTGCCGCCGGCACCCTCGGGGAAGCGCTGGAGCAGCACCGGCCGGTCGCAGATCGTCTCCATGAGCGGCTCGGCAACGGCGAGGTAGTACCGCACGAGGTCGAGCTTCGTCTCCCCGCGGGCACTGAAGAACACCTTGTCGGGGTGGCTGATGGACACCTCGGTGCCGTCCACATCGATCACGGTCGCCTCGGCCATCGGTCCTCCAGTGTGCTCCACCGGTGGCGTTCCGGTCCGCCGCGATGGCTCGGTGGGGCCCCGCCGGGCAGACTGGTCGCTGGCCGCGCCGCGGCCCGTGCTCGATGGCGACCTCTCTCAAGGACATCCCCGGGGCCAACCGCGCCCGCAAGCGACGCCGGTCCGAACGAGGCCTGTGGAACCCGTCGCGCCCGACGAAGCTCGACCTCACCCCTGGCTCGCTCCGGCTGAGCCGGCCCAAGCAGCGCGGATCTCGTCGGCCCACCCGCCAGCTCGACCTCTTCCTCGTCGTCCTCGTGCTCGGCGCGGTCGGTGTCGTCGCCTGGCTCGCCGTGGCGTTGTGGGGCGCCACGCGGGTCGATGTGATGGCCACCGGCATCGACGACGGGCGCGCACTGACACCCGAGGCCGCCGCACAGCTCGACATCCGGATCGCGCTCGACTCCAGTGACGAGCTCTTCCGCGCCGACCTGAAGCTGGACGGCATCCCTCTGCTCGACCAGATCGAGCCGGAGCCCGGCGGCTCCTCCGTCCGGATCCAACCAGCGGCGCTAGTGGAGTCCGATGTCGTGGCCCAAGCGCTGGCGGAGGGCGAGCACAAGATCGAGCTGTCGGTCGGCCGCATGTTCCTGGGCGACTCCACCTTCACCTGGCGCTACGTCGTCGACAGCCTCCGCCCGACGCTCGGCCTGCCAGCGAGCCTCGACCCCGTGCCGATCACCGACCCTGTGACGGTGCAGGGCACCGTCGAGGAGGGCGTCGAGCTGCGCTTCCGCGACGAGGACGTCCCCGTCGACGACGGCCACTTCGCGGTCGACTTCGACACGCCGCCGACGGGTGCCCTCGAGTTCACGGCCGTCGACGAGGCGGGCAACACGACCATCGCGCGCGTCGTGGTGCCCGTCATCTACCCGGACCAGTCGAGGGCGATCCACGTGAGCGGCGCGGCGTGGTCGAACGCGGAGCTCCACGCGGGCGTCATGGATCTGATCGATCGGGGTCTGATCGACACCGTCGAGCTCGACCTCAAGGACGAGGCGGGGGTCGTGAGCTACGACTCGCAGGTGCCGACCGCCCGCGAGCTCGGCGCGGTCTCCGCCGACTACGACCTCGGCGAGGCGGTGCAGACCCTCGAGTCCAAGGGGATCCGGGTGATCGGGCGCCTGGTTGCGTTCCGTGACCCGATCTACGCCAGCGCCGCGTGGGCCGCTGGCCGGCACGACGAGGTGATCCAGACCCCCAGCGGCGGCATGCTCGGCACCTACGGCGGCTTCGCGAACTACGCCAGCCCCGCGGTGCGCAGGTACAACCTCGACATCGCCCTGGAGGCGGTCGATCTGGGTGTGAAGGACATCCTCTGGGACTACATCCGCCGTCCTGAGGGCAACCCCGACACGATGGTCGTGCCAGGACTGGTCGGCCCGAGCTCGGCGGCCGTCACCGACTTCCTCGCCGAGACGCACGCCGTGCTTCGGGCGCGGGGCGCCTACCAAGGGGCATCCGTGTTCGGAATCGCGGCGGCCGCGGGCGACAGCATCGCCCAGGACGTCCCCGCGATGGCCACGGTGGTCGACTACCTGGCGCCGATGGTCTACCCGTCGCACTGGGGGCCCGGGATGTACCGCGTCGACAGCCCGATCCACGAGCCGGGGACCATCGTGGGCAAGTCGCTGGCCGACTTCCAGCGCGTCACGGAGGGCACGGGCGTGCGCCTCCTGCCGTGGCTGCAGGACTTCACGCTCTACGGCGTGCCGTACGGACCCGCCGAGTTGCAGGCTCAGATCGACGCGGCCGCCGCGCTCGGCATCGACGGGTTCATGCTCTGGAACCCGAACGTCCGGTACCACGCGGACGCCCTGACCCCGATCCCCTGAGCCTTCGCGTCGCTCCGGGCGTCGCTTCGCTCCTGCCTCCGCAACGTGCCTCCCGGCGACACGGCGGAGCCGGTCGCCTCCGGCGTCCCGCGCGTGTCACCCACGGAAGATGTCGGCCAGCTCCGCCGGCGCGACCTCGTCGAGCTGGGCATAGGTGCACGACTCGGGGGTCCGGTCGGGCCGGAACCGCACCAGGCGACCGCCGTGGCGGAACCGCCCGCCGAGCACGTGCTCGTAGCGGACCTCGGCGACGAGCTCGGGGCGGAGAGGCTCCCACGACAGGTCCTTCTGTGCGTTCCACCGGCTGACGCCGCCCGGCATGCGGCCGGCGTCCTTGGCCTCGGCCGCCGCCGTCGCCCACTCGCGCCACGGGTGCTCGTCGAGCGCGCGCTCCCGCAGGGCGGCCAGCTCGCCGACGAGCTCGCGCCGCCGGGCGGCGGTGAAGCTGCTGGCCACGCCGACGTGGTGGAGGGACGCGTCGTCGTCGAACAGACCGAGGAGCAGCGACCCGACCCCCTCGCCGTCCTTGTGCCAGCGGAACCCGGCCACGACGCAGTCGGCCGTCCGCTCGTGCTTGACCTTCCACATGACGCGCTTGTCCTGCAGGTACGGCTGGTCGGCCGGCTTGGCCATCACCCCGTCGAACCCGGCGCCCTCGAAGCGCGTGAACCAGTCCTCCGCCACATCGGGATCGGCCGTCATGGGGGTCAGGTGCACCCGCCCGAGGTCGCCGCTCAGCACGGACTCGAGGACGCGCCTGCGCTCCGCGAACGGCGCTCCGCTCAGGTCGCGGTCGTCCAGGGCGAGGAGGTCGAAGGCCACGAAGCTGGCCGGCGTCTCCTCCGCCAGCCTGCGCACCCTCGAGGCGGCAGGGTGCAGGCGCTGCTGGAGCGCGTCGAAGCCGAGACCGTCCTCGGTGACGACCACGATCTCGCCGTCGACCACGCACCGCTCCGGCAGCGCAGCGCGCAGCAGCTCGACGAGCTCCGGGAAGTACCGCGTCAGTGGGCGATCGTTGCGGGACCCCAGCTCGAGCTCGTCCGCGTCGCGGAAGACGACGCACCGGAACCCGTCCCACTTCGGCTCGTAGACGAGCCCCGGGTCCCGCGGCACCGCGTGGACCGCCTTGGCCAGCATGGGCTTCACCGGTGGCATCACGGGGAGGTCCACGGTTGGGACCGTAGTTCCCGCAAGAACTAGAACACGTTCTAGTGACAACGATCGGTAGCGACCAGCCAGGGCGGGGGGTGCGGGGGGCAGAGGCTCTGCCGGAGCCCCCTGCCGGCGAAGGACCGGCTTCGCCGTGTCCTGAGCAGCAGTCGTTCAGCGCGGCCGCAGGCCGCCGCCGCAAGCTCGGAGGAGCTCGCCGAAGGCGAGCGACGACGACGTGGACGTAGACGACACTCCTGCGGAGGCCGACGTGCGGGCGCGCGCACGAGCGTGGCTGGTGTCGGTGGCGAAGCCGCGTGGGCAGGGCGATGGCGATTGGCGGGCCTTCCGCGCCAAGACGGACGACCAGGATCTCGCCCAGCTCGAGACGGGTAGGGCGTGGCAGCGCACGAAGTTCGACGCGGGGTGGGCGGCACCGCATTGGCCTCGCGAGTTCGGGGGCCAGGGCCTCAGCGGCATCGAGGCCGGTGTGGTGGCCGAGGAGGAGGCGCGCTTCGACGTGGCGGCAAACTTCTTCGTCGTCGGGATCGACATGGCCGGCCCCACGCTCATGGCCCACGGCACGGCGGAGCAGCGGAAGCGATTCCTGGAGCCGATGCTGCGCGGCGACGAGTCGTGGTGCCAGCTCTTCAGCGAGCCCGGCTCGGGCTCGGATCTCGCCTCGCTCAGCACCCGGGCGGCGCGTGACGGCGACGAGTGGGTCATCACCGGCCAAAAGGTGTGGACCTCGTCGGCGCACACGGCCGACTGGGGCATCTGCCTGGCCCGGACGGACCCCGATGTCGCCAAGCACGCCGGCATCACCTACTTCCTGCTCGACATGCACGCGCCGGGAGTCGACGTGCGGCCCCTGCGCCAGATCGACGGCGCCATCCACTTCAACGAGGTGTTCCTCGACGGCGTGCGCGTGCCGCAGGACCACGTGGTAGGCGACGTCGGGGACGGGTGGCGCGTGGCCATGACGACCCTGACCGCCGAGCGCACGTCGATCGGCGAGGGCGGCCAGACCGGCTGGCGCGAGGTCGCGGACCTGGCCCGTCGCTTCGGCCGGGACGGCGAGCCGGTCGTCCGCCAGGACCTCGCCCGGCTGGCCACCCGGGAGATGATCCAGCGCTGGCTCGTCTACCGGGCGCGCACCGCCACGGCGAAGGGTGTGCCGTCGGGGCCGGAGGCGTCGGTCCTCAAGCTGGTCAACAGCCACCAGGTGGAGCATGTGGGCTCGGCGATCATGACGATCCTCGGGGCCACCGGCACCCTGGGGCACGGCGATGCGCCGGACGGCGGCTTCTGGCAGGACGTGTTCCTGTTCCAGTGGTCGAGCCGGATCGGGGGCGGCACCGAGAACATCCAGCGCAACATCCTCGGCGAGCGCGTGCTCGGGTTGCCACGCGAACCCGACCCCCGCAAGGGCCAACCCTGGCGGGACCTCCCCAAGAGCTGAGGGGCTTGCGGCACGTCGCCCGAGCGCGCAGGCTGTCCGGGTCGGCAGGGGAGATCACGATGGCAGGAGACGTCGAAGCGGGGCCGAGGCTGCTGGTGGGCACGCGCAAGGGGGCCTGGGTGCTGGAGGGCGACGCCGAGCGATCGACCTGGACGACCCACGGGCCGATGTTCCTCGGCCACATCGCCCACCACCTCGTCCTCGACCCCCGCGATCGCCGCACGCTGCTGCTGGCGGCGAGCACGGGCCACCTCGGTCCGACCGTGTTCCGCTCGACCGACCTCGGCGGCACCTGGAGCGAAGCCTCCGCGCCCCCGGCGTTCGCCGCGGGCGACCCGCTCGAGCGCAGCCTCCGGGCGGTGTTCTGGCTGTCCCCTGGCCACGCGGACGAGCCCGGCTGCTGGTACGCGGGCGGCTCGCCCCAGGGCCTGTTCCGCACCGAGGACGGCGGTGACACCTGGGCACCGGTCGCCGGCTGGAACGACCACCCCTCCTGGTCGACCTGGGCGGAGTGGCCCGAGGAGGGCACGCCTGACGGCTCGATGCTGCACTCGGTGATCGTCGACCCACGGGATCCCGCGCACCTCTACCTCGGGCTCTCCGGCGGCGGCGTGTTCGAGAGCACCGACGGCGGCGGCGACTGGGCCCCGCTCAACGCGGGCTCCGTCGCGACCTTCCTCCCCGACCCTGACGCTCCCTTTGGGCACGATCCCCACTGCGTCCGCCTCCACCCACTCCGACCCGACCGCCTCTACCAGCAGAACCACTGCGGGATCTACCGGATGGAGCGCCCCGAGGGCCGCTGGCAGCGGATCGGTGACAACATGCCTGCCGACATCGGCGACATCGGCTTCCCGATCGAGCTCCACCCGCGCGATCCCGACACCGCGTGGGTCTTCCCGATGGACGGCACCGACGTGTGGCCGCGCACCAGCCCCGACGGGCGACCGGCCGCCTACGTCACCCGCGACGCCGGCGACTCGTGGACCCGTTGCGACCGTGGGCTGCCCGAGAAGGCCTGGTACACCGTGAAGCGTCAGGCCATGGCGGTCGACGACCGTGACCCCGCGGGCGTCTACTTCGGCACCACGAGCGGCGAGCTGTGGGCCAGCGCCGACGAAGGCGCGAGCTGGACGGCCATCGCCAGCCATCTGCCCGAGATCTACTCCGTCGAGTGCGCTGACCCGGCGTGATGCGCGTGCGCATCCCGACGCCGCTGCGCTCGTACACCGGGCAGCGGTCGGTCGTCGACGCGGAGGGCAGCACCGTGGCGGAGGTGCTCGCGGACCTGGATCGTCGGTTCCCCGGCCTCCGCTTCCGGGTGGTCGACGAGCAGGCACGGCTCCGTCAGCACGTGAACGTCTTCGTCAACCAGGAGCGCACGCGCGACCTCACCACCCGTCTCGGACCCGACGACGAGCTGACGATCATGCAGGCCCTCTCCGGCGGCTGACCCCTCTGACGTCTGTGGTCGTCTTCGTCCGCATGGCGAACGTCTTCGACCACAGACGTTGGTCAGGCCCGGGTCCAGACCGAGCCGGAGGTGTAGCGGCGGAGGCCGAGGGTGAAGGTGACAGTGGCGGCCACCGTGAACACGGCCGCGGCGATCGCGAGCGCGAGCGCGCGGCCGGCGTCGAACTCACCGACGAGGCCGGCGGGCACCGCGGCGATCATCGCCGCCGGGATGACAGTGAAGAGCATGACGCGGATGGCACCGGCGAACAGGTCGACGGGGTAGGCACCCAGCAGCAGCATGCTGTGGAACCCGAGCTCTCCGCTCTCGCTGCGGCCGATGAAGAACGCCAGCGCCCCGGTGAGCACGAGGAACGCGGTCAGCAGGGTGGTGGACGCCAGCGAGACCAGCACGAAGGTGACGGTGCCCACCGGGGTGGGATGACAGGCGACGAGGAACAGCGTGACGCCGAAGGCGAGGTCACCGAGGTTCACCGGCTCGATCCGACGGAGGAGCACGAACGGGAGCGGTGGAACGGGTAGCGCGAGGACTGCGTCGAGGTCGCCGCCCACCGCCATGACGCCGATCCGGCGGCCGTTGGCGAGCAGTCCGAGCGAGAGGCCCCCGGCCGTGGTGAGGACCGCCTGGAGCACGATGATGCTGTCGCGGTCCCATCCGCCGAGCGTGCCGACGCGGTCGAAGAAGAGGACCCAGAAGATCACCCAGGCGAAGTCGTTGATCATCATCACGGTCATCTGCATCGCAAGGGCAGCCGGCTTGGCCGCCGCCTCGGCGAACGCGTTGCGCGCGGTGGCCCGGAGTGCCCTCACCCGCCCACCACCTGCAGCCGTCGCTCTCCAGCCCGAAAGGCGAGGTGGGCCGCGACCGCCAGCCCGCCGATCCAGACCAGCTGGGTCGCGATGAGGACGGGTTCCCAGTGACCAGACGCGAGCCGGGCCGGGGCGTACGCCATCGCCGCGAACGGCGAGAGCATGGAGATGTGCTCGAGCCAATCGGGCAGAAGCTCGAGCGGGATGATCATGCCGCCGAGGATGAACACGGCCTTCATGTAGAGGAACCACACCGAACCGGCGTCGCGGATCCAGAAGGCGATGGCGGCGACGGCGTGCTGCGCGAGGAGGTTGGCCGTGATCGCGAGCACCAGGCTCGGCGCGGCGAGGACGAGGGTGGCCGGGTTAGGGGGCGCGCCGCTCAGGACCGTGGCGAGGAGGGCGCCCGATCCCCACAGGGCCGCGACCCTCGGGATGCCGCGCCCGACCTCGGTCGCCACCCGGATGCCGAGGACGGAGGCGGGGCGGAGCAGCTCCACCGCCACCGTCCCCAATGCGATGTCCGTGCCGATCTCCTCGATGTGGCGGGCGTTGACGGAGACGATGGCCGCCTCGGACGTGATCACGTACCAGGTGAGAGCGATGGCGGTGTAGCCACCCAGGTCGCCGCCGTTGGCGTCGACGGCCACCCGCCACAGGCCCGAGAGGGTGCCGACGATCACCACGTAGAACCCGATCGCCACCACCAGGCCCCCGCCGTCGAGCACGGATCGGTGGGCGGCCCCGCGCAGGGCCACCGTGTACGCGCGCCCGGGCATCATCGGGCCGGCAGCTCGTAGATCTCCGCGATGACCTGCTCCAGCGGCGGGTCGACCACGGAGATGTCGGCCACGGCGGGACCGTCCAGCAGCTCGTCCAGCACGGTCCGGATCGGCGTCGTGTGGGTGTCGACCACGAGGCGCATCAGCGTGTCGGTGTGCTCGAGGAGCGTGACCCCGAGCGGGGTAGGTGCGGGGATCGGCGCGAGCAGGCCGACCTCGACGATCTTGGTGCCGAGGAGGGTGCGGCGCATGGCCGCGACCTCGTCGTCGTAGATCACCTCGCCGTGGTTGATGACGATGGCCCGCTTGGCGACGTGCTCGATGTCGGCCACGTCGTGCGAGGTGAGGAAGATGGTGGTGCCCTGGTGCTCGTTGAGGCGGACCAGGAGCTCCCTGAAGCGCTGTTTGGCGATGAGGTCGAGCCCGATGGTCGGCTCGTCGAGGAACAGGATCTCCGGCTCGTGGAGCAGGCACGCAGTGAGCTCGCAGCGCATCCGCTGGCCGAGGGAGAGGTTCCGCACCGGCTGGTCGAACAGGTCCGTGGAATCGAGGAGCTCGCCGAGCTCGGCGATGCGCCGCTGCTCCGCGGGGCGGTCGAGCCCGTAGATCGCGGCCAGCATCCGGTACGACTGTCGCGGTGTGAGCTCCAGCCAGAGCAACGATCGCTGGCCGAACAGCGTGCCGATCCGACGGGCCAGCCGCCGTCGGTCCTCCCACGGCGTGACCCCGAGCACCGTCGCTCGGCCCTCGGTCGGATGGAGGATGCCCGTGAGGATCTTGATCGAGGTGGACTTCCCCGCCCCGTTCGGCCCGATGTAGGCGACCCGCTCGCCCGCCGCCACGTCGAGGTCGAGACTGCGGACGGCCTCGATGCGATGACGCGCCTTGCGGCGCCCGGTCTCGAAGACCTTGGTGAGCCCCCGCGCCTCGATCGCCATCGCTCCAGGGTGGTCGATGCGGCCCGCGCCACCGGGTTCTTTATCGAGGCAGGACTCGCCGGGCGGCTGCCGTCAGAAGCGCACTAGGCCGCCGGGCCGCACGCCGGTTGGCTCGCCGTGCTCCATGGTCACCTGGCCGGCCACGAGGGTGGCGACGTAGCCGTCGGCGCGCTGGATGAGGCGACGGCCGCCGGCCGGGAGGTCGCACACCATCTCCGGGGCCCGGAGGTGCATGCCCTCGAGGTCGATCAGGTTGATGTCGGCTCGCTGGCCGGCGCTGAGGACCCCTCGGTCCGTGAAGCCGTACGCGGCGGCAGTGCGAGACGTCTGCAGGCTGATGGCCTGCTCCAACCCGAGCCGCTCGCCGCGGGAGCGCCCGTTCACCCAGTGGGTGAGGAGGTAGCTCGGCATGCTCACATCGCAGATGAGCCCGCAGTGCGCGCCGCCGTCCGAGAGCCCCAGCACCGTGTTGGGGTTGGTCATCATCTCACGCAGCGCCTCGTGGTCGTGGTCGTGGTAGCTGGCGAGCGGCGCGAACAGGAACGCCTCGCCCTCGCGCTCGAGCAGCCAGTCAAGGGCGACCTCCTGCGGTGAGCGACCCTCGCGCTCGGCGACGCCGGCGATGCTGGCCGACCGGGGCGGCTCGTAGTCAGGGGGATCCCCCAGCGGGAAGATCTGCTCCCAGCGCTGCATGAGGCCGAGCGCGATGGGGTTCCTCGTGCCCGGCTGGTCGGCGAGGAGCACCGCGCGGACCTCGGGCTGCGAGAGGCGGGCGACGCGCTCGCCGAGCGGCAGGTCCGCCAGCGCGCGGTAGGTGGGGTGGGTGAAGAACGGGTGCAGGGACGACTGGAGCCCGAACAGCATCCCCGTCGGGCGGCAGGCCACCTGCGGGATGATGTTGCGCCCCGCCGCCTGATCCTCCACGGTCGCGGCGAGGGCGTCTCGCCAGGCATCGGGTGCGTAGCCCGCCTGCGCGAGCGCGTAGGTGGCGGTGGCACCGGTGCGCTCCACGAGGTCGACGAGCCAGGCCCGGTCGCCGGCCCCGCCCTGATGGTCGGACACGAGCTGGAACACGCCGTGGCCGGCCCGCCCGATGGCGTCGCCGAGCGCGAGCAGCTCCTCGGGCGGGGCATCCGTGCCGGGCACGAGGCCGTGCTTGGAGCTGTGCAGGATCGTGCGGCTCGTGCTCACACCACACGCCCCGGCGCGCAGGGCCTCCTCGGCGAGCCGCGACATCTCGGTGATCTCGTCAGCGTTCGCGTCGCGCTCGTGGGCGCGCTCCCCCATCACGTAGGCGCGCAGGGCAGCGTGGGGGACCTGCGCCGCGATGTCGAGCGCTCGCGGCGTCTTGTCGAGCGCGTCGAGGTACTCGGGGAAGCTCTCCCAGCCCCAGTCGATGCCCTCGTGGAGCGCGGTCCCCGGGATGTCCTCGACGCCCTCCATCAGCTCGATGAGGAAGCCCTCGCCGCCAGGTCGCACCGGGGCGAACCCGACCCCGCAGTTCCCCATCACCACGGTCGTGACGCCATGCCAGCTCGACGGCGTGACGTCGGGATCCCACGTGACCTGGCCGTCGTAGTGCGTGTGGATGTCGACCCACCCTGGAGCGACGACGAGACCGTCGGCGTCGAGCTCCTGCGAGCCGCTCCCGTCCACCCGCCCGATCTCCGTGATGTGGCCTGCGTCGACGGCCACGTCCGCCGTCACCGCCGCTGCACCGGTCCCGTCGACGACGGTCCCCCCGCGGATCACGAGCTCGTGCATGTCGACCATCCCCCGTTCTGTGGACGCTCACGTCCGCATGCCGAGCGCGAGCGTCCACAGATCATGTCCTAGTTCTCGCGGCCGACGGCGCCGGAAGTACCTTGGCGGGGTGACCGAGCACCCGATGAGCGAGCGGCTGTCCGAGCTGGCGAAGCGCAAGGAGCAGGCCCTCCACGCGGGGTCGGAGCGCTCGGTGGAGCGCCAGCACGCCAATGGCAAGATGCTTGCCCGCGAGCGCATCGAGTTCCTGCTCGACGCGGGCTCGTTCCACGAGCTCGACATGCTCGCCCGCCACCGGGCGCACGACAGCGGCCTGCTCGAGCGGCCCTACACCGACGGCGTCGTCACCGGGTGGGGCACGATCGACGGCCGCAAGGTCTTCATCTTCAGCCAGGACTTCACCGTCTTCGGCGGGGCGCTCGGCGAGGTCTTCGCGGAGAAGATCCACAAGGTCATGGACCTCGCCATCAAGGTCGGTGCGCCGCTGATCGGCCTCAACGACGGCGCCGGCGCCCGCATCCAGGAAGGCCCGGTGAGCTTGGCGAGCTACGGCGGCATCTTCCACCGCAACGTGCTCGCCTCAGGCGTGATCCCTCAGATCAGCGTGATCCTCGGCCCGTGCGCAGGGGGCGCGGTCTACTCACCTGCCATGACCGACTTCATCTTCATGGTGAAGGAGCGGTCGCACATGTTCATCACGGGCCCCGACGTCGTGAAGACGGTCACTGGTGAGGAGGTCACCCTCGAAGAGCTCGGCGGGGCGATGTCCCACGCGTCGAAGTCGGGCGTGTGCACCTTCATGGGTGACGACGAGGAGGTCGTGCTCGAGGAGGTGCGCTACCTCCTCAGCTTCCTGCCGTCGAACAACCTCGAGGAGCCGCCGCACGTCGCCACCGGTGACGACCCCAACCGCGAGTGCCCCGAGCTCCGCGAGCTCATGCCGGCGAGCCCCAACATCCCGTACGACATGAAGTCCGTCATCACCGCGGTGGTCGACGACGGCGACTACATGGAGTACTTCCCGCACTGGGCCGGCTCGATCACGTGCGGGTTCGCGCGCATCGATGGCCACCCGGTGGGGATCGTCGGCAACCAGCCGATGGTTCTGGCCGGTGTGCTCGACATCAACAGCGCCGAGAAGGCCGCCCGGTTCGTGCGCACCTGCGATGCGTTCAACATCCCGCTCGTGACCTTCGTCGATGTGCCCGGCTTCCTGCCCGGTGTCGACCAGGAGTACGGCGGGATCATCCGCCACGGCGCCAAGCTCCTCTACGCCTACTGTGAGGCGACCGTCCCACGCATCCAGGTGATCACCCGCAAGGCCTACGGCGGCGCCTACGTGGTGATGAACTCCAAGTCGATCGGCGCCGACCTCGCGTTCGCCTGGCCCTCGGCCGAGCTCGCGGTCATGGGCCCCCAGGGCGCCGTAGAGATCGTGTACCGCAAGGAGCTGAACAGCGCCGACGACCCGGTCGCCAAGCGCGCCGAGCTCGTCGACGAGTACACGGAGCGCTTCTGCAACCCGTACGTCGCGGCGGAGCGGGGCTTCGTCGACGACGTCATCGATCCGGCTGACACGCGCATCAAGCTGGTGGCGGGGCTCGAGCTGCTGCGCTCGAAGCGCGAGGAGCTCCCCAAGCGCAAGCACGGCAACGTGCCGCTGTGATGATCGAGCCGGCGCCCACGGACGAGGAGGCGGCTGCGATCGCGGCTGCGATCGAGCTGGCGTGGCCCCGCACGATCGCTACGGCGTCCGTCGAGCCATCCCCTCGCTGGCGCTTCGCGGGCCGCTGGTGGACCAAGCCGATCGCGATCCGCCGCGATCGCCCATGGTGAGCCCAGACCTCGCACGACCAGCTGGTGAAGAGGCTGGTCGGGACGGTCTGATCGACTCGGCGACGAAGCCACTCTCGGCGAGCCGCTGCCACGTAGCCTCCGGGACATGACCGACCTCCCGCCCCCGCCCGCTCCCGGTGTCCCGCCCCCGCCACCGGGCGTGCAGCCTCCGCCCCCGCCCGGCCCCGGGTTCAACGCGCCGCCGCCGGGCTATGCCGCCTACGGCGCTCCAGCCCCGGTGGCCCAGTACGCCGGGTTCGGCGCCCGCCTGGGGGCGTGGATCATCGACGGGATCGTCATGTTCCTGTTCTTCGTGCCGGCGATCATCGCCATCTCCGCGGGACCGACGAAGATCCAGGCGTGCTCGGTCGACTCGTCGGGCAACATCACCATCGGCGAGCAGCTCAACGCGCTCTGCGAGGTCCCCACCGGCGGGACCGTCGCCGCAGCGATCCTCCTCGGCATCGCCGCGTTCGCGGGCGTGCTCGTGTACCAGGCCAAGCTCGCGGGCGGACCAACCGGCGCGACCGTCGGCAAGCGAGCTGTGGGCATCAAGATCGTCGACGGCACCACCGGTGGCCCGATCGGTGGCGGCCGAGCCATCGGCCGCTGGCTGTTCGCGAGCACTATCTCCGGCTGGTTCTTCTACCTCGGCTTCCTGTGGATGCTGTGGGACGGTCGCAAGCAGACCTGGCACGACAAGGTCGTGTCCTCGGTCGTCGTGAAGGCCTGACGACGGCGGTGGCCGAGCTCACCACGGTCGCTGACGACGAGGCCGTCGTCCACGACGGGGCGACCACGCGCGCCCACGTCGACCTCGTGCCGGACACCGACCACGAGCTCGACGGCTTCGCCTTCCGGACGCTCCCGCGGCTCGGCGAGCGGCTGGCCACCGTCGCCACCGTCAACGACGTGCACTTCGGGGAGGAGGCGTGCGGCCTAATGGAGGGCATCCCGGACGGCCCCGTGTTCAGCGTGGAGCCCGGGGCCGAGCCGTACCCCGAGCTCATGAATCGGGGTGCCATCGAGGAGATCGCCGCGATCGAACCCGACGCCGTCCTCGTGAAGGGCGATCTGACCTGCGACGGGAAGGACGACGAGTACGCCGCGTTCCTCGCCGCCTACGGCCCGGCCTTCGGCGATCGCCTGCACCACGTGCGCGGCAACCACGACGCCTACCGCCACCAGACCTACGCTCCGGAGGGACCCCAGCGGATCGACGTCCCGGGCCTCACCCTCGCACTGCTCGACACCACCATCCCCGGGCACACGACGGGCCAAGCGCCGGCCGCGCAGCTCGAGTGGCTCGACGACCTCGCCGCGGGGGCCGACCGCCCGGTGCTCGCGCTCGGCCACCACCACGTGTGGAACCCGGGTGCCAGCGCGCGACCCGACGACTACTTCGGCATCCACCCCGATGACTCCGAGGCGCTCATCGCCGTCGTCGCCCGGCAGCCGATGATCATCGGCTACGCGGCCGGCCACACGCACCGGAACCGGGTCCGACGGTTCGCCGCCACCGGCGACCGGCCGTGGATCGAGGTGGCGTGCGTCAAGGACTACCCGGGCTCGTGGGCCGAGTACCGGGTGTTCGACGGCGGGGTGCTGCAGGTGCATCGCCGCATCTCGACACCCGAGGCACTCGCCTGGACGGAGCAGACGCGCGGGATGTTCGGCGGCGCCTACGGCGACTACGCGTTCGGCGAGCTCGGCGACCGGTGCCTCGCCATGCGGACCCCCGCTTGACCCCGCGCGGACCTCTCGCCGGCGTCCGCGTCCTCGACCTCGCCACCGTCATCGCTGGGCCCGGCGCCGCGCGCTACCTCGCGGACTACGGCGCCGACGTGCTCAAGATCGAGCGCCCGGGAACAGGCGACAGCACGCGCAGCATGGGAGTCCCGGACCCCGCCGACGGCACGTCGCTGTACTGGAAGCTGGTGTCCCGGAACAAGCGGTGCACCACGGTCGACCTCAAGTCCGCCGAGGGTCGGCTGACGATCCTCCGCCTCGTCGACGACGCCCACGTGCTGATCGAGAACTTCCGTCCGGGCACGCTGGAGCGGCTGGGGTTGGGGCCGGACGTGCTGCTTGAGCGCAACCCGTCGCTCGTCATCCTGCGCGTGACGGGGTTCGGGCAGGACGGCCGGTACGCGGGGCGGGCAGGGTTCGCCACCATCGCTGAGGCGATGTCGGGCTTCGCGGCCATCAACGGGGAGCCGGCGGGCGGCCCGCTGCTGCCACCGATCGCGCTCACCGACGAGGTCACCGCGCTCGTCGGCGCGTTCGCCACGATGGTGGCGCTGTGGTCGGGGGTCGGGCAGGTGGTCGACGTGAACCTGCTCGAATCGCTCTTCCAGTGCATGGGCCCGCTGCCAGCCGCGTACGCAGCCACGGGGTACCTCCAACCCCGCCTGGGATCGGGGATCCCGTACTCGGTGCCGCGGGGCACGTGGGCGTGCGCCGACGGCCACTGGGTCGCGGTGTCCACGTCCGCCGAGTCGGTGGCCGGGCGCGTGATGGAGCTGATCGGCTTCGGCGACCGAGCGGACCTGCAGACGTTCAACGGACGCATCGCCGCGCGCGACGAGATCGACGCGCGGATGGCGGAGTTCTGTGCCGCCCGGTCCCAGGCGGAGGTGCTGGCCGCGTTCGAGGAGGCTCAGGCCGCCGCCGCGCCCATCTACGACATGGCCGACATCGCCACCGACCCCCACTACGCCGCCCGTGGCTCGATGGTCGAGGTCGACGGCGTGAGGATGCAAGGCCTCGTCGCCCACCTGAGCAAGACCCCAGGTGCCGTGCGCTGGGCCGGCCGAGCGATCGACGCGGACAGCCCTGAATGGACCGATACAGACTGAGCGGCACCGACTGATCCGGAGGTTGGGCCCCACCGGGTGGTCTCAAGGCCGCGTTGGCTCGACTTGAGCTAGGGCTTCGTCGGGCAGGAGAGGTCGGCCATGCAGTCCAGTAGCCAGTTGCGAACGATCGGTACGTCGACGCGCTGATACCCGCCGAGGTATCGGCAGTTGTTCGTGTAGCCGTAGCTGGTGTCGCCGACCACGTAGCCCCCGTGCATGGCCGGACCGCCCGAATCACCGAAGCAGGTTCCACCACCTGCGCGGGGGTCGTGCTCGTTGCCGTTCAGCTGAAGGATCTGGGCGGTCAGCTTCTGGCCGATCTCGGTCGTGTAGCGCCGCACGATCGGCTCGCGCTCAGGCGTGGGAGGCCGTGGCGGCGTGGCGGACTGACGCACCTCGGTGCCGTAGCCGATCGTCAGGAAGGCGGTCTTGTTCAGGAGTGGCTGCGCGAGCTGGTCGAGGTAGCTCTCCGGCGCCAACGGTGAGATCGGGACAGCCGGCGCTTCGTCCAGGAGGATGACGCCTGTGTCGTTCCAGCTCTTGAGGTCCGTGAAGTCGCTGTAGTCAGGATGCGTCCGGGGCGTGCCGAGCACCCAGCTCTGTTCGCCGTGGTAGGCGGGCGCCGTGACGTCGGCCGCGGTGAACCCGATCTCCGAGATCGCGTCGTCCGGCCCGCTGTCGTCGGCCGCCCGCGGGATGTCGATCGCGGCTTCCTCCTCGGTGCGGGAGATCAACGGATCGAAGGTCACGATCACCTTGCCGATGTCCTCGAACGTGCAATGCGCGGCGGTGAGGAACACTCGTGGCGCGACCAGCGTGCCCGAGCATCGGAAACGGCCATCAGGCTGGTAGAAGACCACCATCCCGACGTTTGAGTAGGTGTTGCTCAGGTCCTCGGTGCCGCCCGTGATCGCGCCGGAGGGCGCGGAGGCTGCCAGCAGGGCGCCGGCACCGACGACGAGTACGAGGAAGCAACGGAAGATCTTGCACATCAGGGGCTCCTTGTCCGTTTCCACCGGCCGACGTTGCGAGGCAGCCCCATGGCCTCCTCGGCGCGGCCACGGGGCATCGGAGGCGCAGACCTGTTGGCCCTGATCCGTGTCAGCCCAAGGCTGTCACCAATCTTGCGACGCGTCTGGGTCTACCCGTACATCGTCAGCCACGCTCCCTGGGATACGGGTCGCGACGGCGTCCGTCCTACGGCGTGCTGGGCGCGACCTCGATGCGGTCTTGGGGCCACTCGCGGGCGGCGGCGAAGGCGGCCTGCGCGGCGAGCACGATGTCGGTGGGGGTGAGGGCCTGGCCCGGGTAGCAGGCGACGCCGGCACGCAGCACGCGGCCGCCGGGCCGCGTGGCCAAGGATCGGCGCAGCCGCTCCACCGCCCAGACCGCGCCGTCCTCCGGCGTGTCCTCGAGCATGAGGCCGTAGGTGCCGTCGTGCAGGCGGGCGGCGACGTCCGAGGTCCGCAGCGTGGCCCGGATCATGGCCGTCACGACACGCGGATCCGACGGGACCGCGGGGCCGTCGGGGAGACCGTCGACGACCTCGAGCTGCGCGAAGGCGAGCGGGCGCAGCACGCGCCGGCAGGCGATGACGCGCCAGCTGAGGGCGGCGAGGAAGAACGGCTGGGCGAACAGTCCCGACGAGGGGTCGAGCAGCGATGGATCGATGTCCAGTGCGCCGTCTGGCGCGGCCTCGTCCTTTCCCCGTTCCGCCACGGCCGGAGGTTACAAGGCCTCAGGCCCGCCGCGCGACGGCGAGGTCGACGATCTCGCGCATGATCTTCGTGAGCTCGAAGTCCTTGGGCGTGTAGACGGCTGCCACATCCGCGGCGAGCAGGCGCGGTCGGTCGTCCTCGGGGATGATCCCGCCGGCGACGATCGGCGCCGTGACGCCCCGCTCGCGACACAGTCGGACGACCTCCGGAACGAGCTCGAGGTGGCTCCCCGACAGGATGGAGAGCCCGATGACGTCGACGTCCTCGTCGAGCGCGACCGCGGCGATCTGGTCCGGCGTGAGCCGGATGCCCTGGTAGATCACCTCGAGGCCGGCGTCGCGGGCCGCCACGGCGATCTGCTCGGCTCCGTTGCTGTGGCCGTCGAGGCCTGGCTTGGCGACCAGCAGGCGCGGTGGGCCGCCGGCGAGCTGCTTGACCCGCGCCGCCAGGGCGCGCAGCCCGTCGCTGCTGCCGCCGACCCCCGCCGCCGCCACACCCGTCGGGGCGCGGTACTCGCCGAAGACCTCGCGCAGCACGCCGGCCCACTCCCCCGTCGTCCCACCGGCGTGGGCCAGATCGATCGTCGCCGGCATCACGTTCTCACTCGACGCCGCGACCCGCCGCAGCTCGTCGAGCGAACGCTTCACGGCGTCGTTGTCTCGGTTCGCACGCCAGTCGGCAACCTCGGCGATCGTCTCGGCCTCGACGGCGGGGTCGACCTTCAGGATCGACCCCTCGCCCTCGAGGGGGGACGGCAGCGCCTCGGTGAAGCGGTTCACGCCGACGACGGTGAGGTCGCCCGACTCGAGCCGGCGCATGCGCTCCGCGTGGCTGGCGACGAGGCGGCCCTTGAGCTCGTCGATCGCCTCGAAGGCTCCGCCGAGGTCGAGGACGTCGTCGAGCTCGGCCCAGGCGCTGTCGGCCAGCTCCTCCGTGAGGCGCGCCATCACCACGGAGCCCTCGAACAGGTCGGGGTACTCGAGGAGGTCGGTCTCGTAGGCGAGCACCTGCTGCATCCGCAGGGCCCACTGCTGGTCCCATGGCCGGGGCAGCCCGAGGGCCTCGTTCCACGCGGGTAGCTGGATCGACCGGGCCCGGGCATCGCGGGACAGCGTCACGCCGAGCATCTCGAGCACGATGCGCTGCACGTTGTTCTCTGGCTGCGCCTCCGTGAGCCCGAGGCTGTTCACCTGCACGCCGTAGCGGAACCGTCGCGCCTTCGGATCCGTCACGCCGTAGCGCTCGAGGCCGATCCGGTCCCAGAGGGCGGTGAAGGCGCGCATCTTCGCGGTCTCCTCTACGAAGCGGATGCCGCTGTTGACGAAGAAGCTGATCGACGCGAACACCGCGGGGAAGCGGTCCGCGTCGACCTGACCGGACTCCCGGACCGCGTCGAGCACCCCGATGGCGGTGGCCAGGCTGTAGGCGAGCTCCTGCACCGGGGTCGCGCCGGCCTCCTGCAGGTGGTAGCTGCACACGTTCATGGGGTTCCACAGCGGCACCCACTCCGCGCAGAAGGCGATCATGTCGACGATCAGCCGTCGCGACGGCAGGGGCGGGAAGATGTACGTACCGCGCGACAGGTACTCCTTGACGATGTCGTTCTGCGTGGTGCCGCGCAGGTCCTGGCTCGCCACGCCCTGGCCCTCGGCGTTGGCGACGTAGAGCCCGAGCAGCCACGCCGCCGGCGCGTTGATCGTCATCGACGTGTTCATCTCGCCCTGCGGGATCCCGTCGAGGAGCGCCTGCATGTGGCCCAGGTGCACGACCGGCACCCCGACCTTGCCGACCTCGCCCTTGGCGAGCGGGTGGTCCGGGTCGTAGCCGGTCTGGGTCGGCAGGTCGAAGGCGATCGAGAGGCCCGTCTGCCCCTTGGCGAGGTTCGACCGGTACAGCGTGTTGCTGGCCTTGGCGGTGGAGTGCCCGGAGTAGGTGCGGATCATCCAGGGACGATCGGGCTGCTCCAGGTGCGCGGTCATCCCGACATGATCCCCGGGCGCACCGGTCGGGCGCCAGCCATGTGGTGACCATGACGCCATCGGTCACCTGAAATGGCCCGCGGCGCTCCCGGCACGATGTCGATGGTGTCCTGTGTCCACGAACGTGACCGAGTCGCCGTCCACGAGCTCCACGTGGGCCTACCTGCGGGGGATGGAGTGCTGGACGGGTGCCGTGCTCGAGCTGCTCGCGCACGCCGCCGAGGTCTCGGAAGGGCCTGCCCTCCGGGGGCAGCTGATCGGCGCCCGTGACGACGCGGAGGCGCTGCGCGACCTGCTCCACACGGCGACCCGGCAAAGCGATCCGAACGCCAACGCCACCGCCACGATCGAGTCCATCTGCGCGCTGTGGGACGTGACCCAGCCCCGCTTCGAGCGCCTCGCCGCAACGGCCGCACCAGAGTTCCACCAACTGTGGCAGGCACGAACTGCGATGGCCCGCATGGCCAAGCACGGGCCGCCCGCCTCCGAGGCCGACACGCTCCCGTTCTCAGGCTGACCACCCACCCGCCGAGGGCTCACGCCCAGGCGACAGGCAGAGGCCGCTCGAGGGCGTCCGCCAGCAGGTCCACGTACCGGCTGCGGGCCACCGACACCACCCCGAGCGACACGAGGTGGTCCGTGGGCCACTGCACGTCCAAGAGCCGCCCCGCTGGCGCGTCCCGCAGCAGGTCGACGAGCGTCACGAGCGCGACCTTCGATGCGTCGGTCCGTCGGTGGAACATCGACTCGCCCGCGAACAGGCCGCCGATCGCGACGCCGTAGAGGCCGCCCGCGAGCCCGTCGTCGTCCCAGGCCTCGACGCTGTGCGCCCACCCAAGGTCGTGCAGGTTGAGGTACGCGGCACGGATCGCATCGGTGATCCAGCCGCCCGACCGCATCGGATCAGCGCACGCGTCGATCACGTTCGCGAACGAGGTGTCGACCCGCACCTCGAAGCGCTCACACGATCGCCGCAGGGAGCGGCTCACCGTCAGGCCGTCGAGTGGCAGGATCCCCCGCGGCTCAGGCGACCACCAACCCATCGGCCCGCGCGCGTGCAGCGGCATGGGGAAGAGCCCGTGCCGGTACGCGGCCAGCAGCGTCCCCGGCTCGAGGTCGGCACCGACGCCGACCAACCCGTGCTCGTCGGCCTCGCCGACGTCGGGGAACCGCCACGAGCTCGGCGGCGGCTCGACCGGCACCGCTACTTCGTGGTGGCGATGCCGCCGTCGACCGGGATGATCGCGCCGGTCAGGAACGACCCGGCCCTCGAGCTGAGGAAGATGGCCGGACCGGCCATGTCCTCGGGTCGGCCGATTCGCTTCAACGGCATCATCTTCGCCATGCCGTCGCCGGCTGCCTCGAGGGTGGCTCGCATCATCCGGGACTGGAACGGTCCCGGCGCGATCGCGTTGACGGTGATCGCCGGGGCGAGGTGCTTGGCCAGATGGCGCGTCAGCTGGTGCACGGCGGCCTTCGAGGACGAGTAGGCGTAGGTCTCGAACCCTGGCACCTGGATCCCATCGACCGAGCCGATGTTGATGACGCGGGCCGGCTCCTCGGCCGTGCCGGCCGCCTGCAGGAGGGGGAGGAGGAACTTCGTGGTGTGGAACACGCCTTCGACGTTGACGTCGAGCACGCGGTGCCAGGACGTCGAGTCCTGCTCGGCGAGCGGCGCCCCCCAGTTCGCGCCCGCGTTGTTCACCAGGATGTCGAGGGAGTCCCACCGCTCGGCGACGGCGGCCCCGAGGCTGCGGCACCCGTCCTCGGTGGCGAGATCGGCGACGACATAGGAGCAGTCGCCCTTCTGGGACAGCTCGGCCGTCACCTCCTTGAGCGAGTCCTCCTTGCGGGAGGCGATGATCACGCTGGCTCCCGCCTCCACGAACCCGGTGGCGATCATCGTCCCGATCCCGCTGCCACCCCCGGTGACGACGGCCCGCTTCCCCGCGATGTCGAACAGCTCAGATGTCATGCGGCACGTCTAGCAGACGGCCTGCCGCCTACTTCTTGCCGTACTCGTAGAACCCCTGGCCGGACTTCCGCCCGAGCTGGCCCGCGGCGACCATGCGCCGAAGCAGCGGGAGGGCCGCGTAGTTGGGGTCGCGGAACTCGTCGTAGAGCGCGTCGAGGATCGACAGCGAGGTGTCGAGGCCCACGAGGTCGAGCAGGGCCAGGGGGCCCATCGGGAAGTTGCAGCCGCCCTTCATGGCGGTGTCGATGTCGTCGCGACTGGCGGTGCCTGCCTCGAGCATGCGCACCGCGTTGTTCAGGTACGGGAACAGGAGCGCGTTGACGATGAAGCCCGCTCGATCCTTGACCACCACGACCTCCTTGCCGCACGCCGACGCGAAGTCCTTGGCGGCGGTGACGGTGGCCTCGCTGGCCGTGAGCGGGGCGATGACCTCGACGAGGCTCATCATCGGCGCAGGGTTGAAGAAGTGGATGCCGACGACCTGCCCCGGCCGCTCCGTGGCCATCGCCAGCTCGACCACCGGCAGCGTCGACGTGTTCGTGGCGATGATCCCCTCGGGCTTGATGATGTCGTCCACGCGGGTGAAGAGCTCCTGCTTCACCTCGAGGTCCTCCACCACCGACTCGATCACGAGGTCGCAGTCGTGGAGGGCGTGGAGGTCGTCCGTCGCGCTGACGCGGGCAGTGATCTCCTTGGCGGCCTGCTCGTCCAGCTTGCCGCGCTCCACCTGCTTCGCCAGCGACCGCTCCAGGCCCACGACCATGGCGTCGGCCGTCGCCTGCTGGCGCGACCGCATGATGACGTCGACCCCCGACTTGGCGGCGACCTCGGCGATCCCCGACCCCATGATCCCCGACCCGACGATGCCCAGCTTCGTGATGCTCATGGGAGGCGACGCTACCGACGGGTAACAAGCCGGTCCACCTGACCCAGCACCAGTGGTCTGTCGGCAGACCACTAGGTTCACGACCGTGTCTGGCACCCTTGCCCTGGTCGGCGGCGACGAGTGGCGGCCGGGGTGCGACTTCGACCGCGAGCTGCTGGAGGTCAGCGGCGGGAACGAGGTCCTGGTGCTGCCGACCGCGGCGGCCTACGAGCACCCTGACCGCGCCATCGAGGCTGCCCAGCGCTGGTTCGAGGACCTGGGCGCCACGGTGCGTCCGCTCCGGGTGCTGACGAGGCGCGACGCCGTCAACGACGTGAACGTGACCCCGGTCGCGGAAGCCGGCTTCATCTACCTGTCGGGGGGCAGCCCGATGCACCTGCGGTCCGTGCTCAAAGACTCCCCCGTGTGGGACGCGCTCGTCACCGCGTGGCAGCGAGGGGCCGTCCTGGCCGGCTCCGGCTCCGGCGCGATGGTGCTCTGCGACCCGATGGTCGACCCGCGTGGCGGGGCGCTCACCCTCGGGCTCGGCCTCATCGAGCCGGTCGCGGTCATCCCGCACCACGACACGTGGAGCGAGGACAAGGCGAAGCGCACGCTTCGCATCGCCCCGGAGGGGCTCCCCATCGCTGGGATCGACGCGCGGACGGCGCTCGTCCGGGACCCCGACGGCGTCTGGCGCGCCACGGGGGCGGGGGCGGTCATCGTCTACCTCGACGGTGCCGAGGCCGACCTCTCCACGCTCCCCTGACGCGGCACTAGCTCTCAGCGATCGTGACCGACGTGATCGCCACGACCTTGGTGGGCTGGTCCTGCGCGTTGCCGAAGGCGTTGATGGCCTGGGACACGTCTTCTCCTTCGGTGATCGTGCCGAAGACGGAGTAGCCGCCGTTCCCCGCCAGCGCGCGGTTCGGGTCGCCGATCACCAGGAAGAACTGGCTCTCGCCGCTGTTGGGCTGACCGGTGTTAGCCATGGCTACCGCCCCCGGGGCGTAGGCCGTGGTCGGGTCGGCGGGAGCCTCGTCCTCGATGGTGTAGCCAGGTCCACCCGTTCCCGGTTCTGGACCGACCGGATCGCCAGCCTGGTTCACGAAGCCCGGGACGATGCGGTGGAAGGCGACGCCGTCGTAGAAGTGGTAGCGGGCCAGGACGACGAAGTTGTTGACGGTAATCGGCGCGGTGGCGGAGTCGAGCGCGATCACGATGTCGCCTTCGGTGGTGGTCAGCGTCGCCGTGTACGACTTGGCGGGGTCGATGCACATCGGCGGCGCCTTCTCGAAGCTCGTGGTGCGCTCGGCCGAGCCGTCCGCAGCGGGGCACGGCGTGTCGCCGGACACGGACGCGCCCGCGCCGGGGAGCACGATGTCCACGGCGGGTGCGTCCGGGCCGGTCACGGTGGGACCGTCCGCGACGGTCGTGTCGCTCGTGTCCACCGTGGCGTCGTCGGCGCTGAAGATCGCCCAGGCGCCGGCGGCCACCACGATGCCGCCCAGGATCATCCCGAGGGTCTTGAACTGGCGCTTGCGCTGGACCTTCTGCGTGACGACCCGTTGCTCCTCGAGGCGGAGCAGTCGGCCCTCGGCTTGACGCTGTCGCTTCTCGCTGGGCATGGCGGCGAACACTAGTGGCGCGCCCCCACCCCCTCCGAGTCACGCGTGGGGGGCATGCAGGCCAATCTTGGTCGTGCCCGAATAGGATGACCTCCGGATCGCATGGCGGAGGGTCCCCACGGTTCCGACCGATGAGCGCAATCGAGCGCGCCGACAGGAGAGCGATCGCATGACCGCGGACGGCGACGAGCCCACGGAGTCCACCTTCTCGAGCGAGGTCGGCCAACGGCTCCGGTCGGTGCGGCGGATTCGCGGCCTGTCCCTGGACGACGTCGAACGAGAGTCCGGGGGTCGCTGGAGCGCCTCGGCGGTCGGGGCCTACGAGCGGGGCTTCCGCAACCTCAGCCTCCCGCGCCTCCGCGACCTCGCCCGCTTCTACGACGTGCCGATGGGTGTGCTGCTCGGCGAGGACGACGGCGGCGACGGCACCCGCGCCCAGGGCCGCCTCGTGCTCGACCTCGTCGCCCTGCAACAGGTGCCCGAGGCGGAGGCGGTGCTGCGCTACCTGCGCTCGATCATCCTCGAGCGCGGTGACTACAACGGGCGCATCCTCTCGGTGCGCCGTGACGACCTGCGCGCGATCTGCTCGCTGCTGCGCACGGACGAGGCCACCACGCTGGAGCAGCTCCACGGCTGGGGTGCGATCGTCGAGGGGAGCGGACCAACCGGTTCGTGAGCGGCGCGGCGCCGGCGGTAGCGTCCGCCTCCGTGTCCCTGGTCGTCCAGAAGTTCGGTGGCACCTCGGTCGCCGACCCGGAGCGCATCCGCGAGGTCGCCGACCACGTGGCTCGCACCAAGCGCCGAGGCGACGACGTCGTCGTGGTCGTGAGCGCGATGGGCAAGGAGACCGACGAGCTCATCCGCCTGGCGTCCGACGTCTCGAAGGTGCGGCCCGGTCGTGAGATGGACATGCTGCTCACCGCCGGCGAGCGCAAGGCCACCGCGTTGCTCTGCATGGCGCTCCACGACCTCGGCGTGCCCGCCGACAGCTTCACGGGCAGCCAGGCCGGGTTCATCACCGACAGCACGCACACGAATGCCAAGATCGTCGAGCTGCGGCCCGAGCGGCTCGAGGCGGCCTTGCGCCAAGGACACACGCCGGTCGTCGGCGGGTCGCAAGGGGTGTCCGACGAGCGCAACGTGACGTTCCTGGGTCGAGGTGGCTCCGACACCACTGCGGTCGCGCTCGCCCACGCGCTCGACGCGCACTCGTGCGAGCTCTACACGGACGTCCCCGGCGTGTTCTCGGCCGACCCCCGGCTCGTGCCCACCGCCCATCGCATGGCGACCGTGAGCTTCGAGGAGATGCTCGAGATGGCGGCATGCGGCTGCCCCAAGCCGGCCATGCGGTCGGTTGAGTTCGCCCGCACGTGGGGCGTGCGCCTGCACATCCGATCAGCGTTCACCTGGGAGCCCGGCACCTGGGTGCAGGAGGAGGATCCGTCCATGGAGCAGGCCATCGTCTCGGCCGTCGTCCACGACACGTCGGAGGCCAAGGTCACCGTCTCCGGCGTGCCCGACCAGCCGGGCATCGCTGCGAGGCTCTTCCGGCTCCTCGCCGACGCGGACGTCAACGTCGACATGATCGTGCAGAACACCTCGGACCACGGCGTCACAGACATCTCGTTCACCGTCCCCCACGAGGACCTGCCCAAGAGCCAGGAGATCACGTCCTCCCTCGCGGCCGAGATCTCGGCGTCCGGCGTCACGACCGACGGCGGCATCGCCCGGGTGAGCCTGGTCGGCGCCGGCATGAAGTCGAACCCCGGGGTCGCCGCCACCACCTTCGAGACGCTCGCGGCGGCCGGGATCAACATCGAGATGATCTCCACCTCCGCCATCCGCATCTCGTGCATCGTCCGTGAGGCCCAGGTCGAGCAGGCCGTCCAGGCCCTCCACGCCGCGTTCGAGCTGTGACCCCAACTCGTTCTGTGGACGCTGGCGCTCGGCATGCGAGCGTGTGCGTCCACAGATGTTGTTGGGTTGGCGCTACCTGGGCGCCATAGCCTGTGACCATGCGCGTTGGACTGTTCGGGGCCACCGGCCAGGTGGGTGGGGTGATGCTGCGGATCCTTCGGGAGCGGGACTTCCCTCTGGACGAGCTCCGTGTGTTCGCCTCGGCTCGGTCGGCAGGGCGCGTGCTCGCGTTCAGCGACCAGGAGCTCACGGTCGAGGACGCTGACACCGCCTCCTACGACGGGCTCGACCTCGCGCTGTTCTCCGCCGGTGCCACCGCCTCGCGGGCGCTCGCTCCCCGCGTCGCGGCGGCCGGCGCGACCGTGATCGACAACTCGTCGGCCTGGCGCATGGACCCGGACGTCCCCCTCGTGGTGCCCGAGGTGAACGCCCACGCGCTGCGGTCCATCCCGAAGGGGATCGTCGCCAACCCGAACTGCACGACGATGGTCGCGATGCCGGTGCTCAAGCCGCTCGACGTCGAGGCGGGCCTGGAGGCGATGGTCGTCAACACCTACCAGGCTGTGTCCGGCGGGGGCCTCGCGGGCACCGCCGAGCTGGAGGAGCAGGTGCAGAAGGCGGCGGCCGACGCCGCGGCGCTCACCCACGACGGCTCCGCGGTGAGCTTCCCTCCGGCGGTGAAGTTCCCCAAGACCATCGCGTTCAACGTGATCCCGCAGGCGGGGACCTTCCTGGACGACGGCCTCGACGAGACCGACGAGGAGCGAAAGCTCCGCAACGAGAGCCGCAAGATCCTCGGGCTGCCGGACCTGCTCGTGTCCGTGCTCTGCGTCCGCGTGCCCGTCTTCACGGGCCACTCGATGGCCGTCAACGCCCGCTTCGCGCGACCGCTCTCCCCCGCACGGGCGAGGGAGGTCCTCGCCGATGCCGCCGGTGTCGGGCTGAACGAGGTCCCCACGCCACTCGAGGTGACGGGCGGCAACGTCACCCAGGTCGGGCGATTCCGCCACGACCCGACGGTCCCCGACGGTCGGGGCCTCGCCCTCTTCCTGTCCGGCGACAACCTCCGCAAGGGTGCCGCCCTCAACGCCATCCAGATCGCCGAGACCCTCCGCTCGGGCCGTTACGCCTGCTGACCCACGACGTCTGCGGTCGAAAGCAGTCGCCATGCGGACGAAATCGACCGCAGACGTTGGGAGGGGGTCAGCAGCGGCAGGGCGTGGAGTCGCAGCGCGGGCAGCCATCGGCGTAGCGGGCGACGGCGTCGTCCAGCGAGAGGCCGAGCTGGTCGGCGAGCGATGCCAGCCAGGCGAGGACGTCTCCGAGCTCGTGGAGCTGCGCCTCGGGCCCACCCTTGCGCACGGCCTGGGCCAGCTCGCCGAGCTCCTCCGTGAGCCACGCGACCGTCGCGGGCACACCACGCGCCCGATCCTGCTCGCCATAGGTGGCGGCCATGAGCCGCTGCAGCTCGCCCAGCTCCATCGCCGCACCGTAGGCCGTTGAGGCGGCTAACGTCGTTAGCCATGAGCCAACACCGTTGGCCGAAGGAGCGCCGGATGACCACCGCATCGACCACCCACCACTACAAGCAGCCTGGCTGGTTCACCCAGCACGTGTTCAACCGCTTCGTGGGGTGGCTCACCCGTCGCGGCGTCAGCGTCTGGGGCAGCCGCGTGCTGGAGGTGCCGGGTCGCACCACCGGCGAGGCGCGCCGCGTGCCCGTCAACCTCCTCACCCACGATGGCCAGGAGTTCCTCGTCTCGCCTCGGGGCCACGGGCACTGGGTGCGCAACGTGCGCGCCAACGACGGGCAGCTCGACCTGCTCATCGGTCGCCGGCGCACGCACCACGTCGCGCACGAGCTGGCCGACGCCGACAAGGTGGACGTGCTCCGCGCCTACCTGGCCCGCTGGAAGTTCGAGGTGGGCCAGTTCTTCGACGGCGTCGATGCCTCGTCGCCCGACGAGAGGCTGCTCGCCATCGCTCCGGACCATCCGGTGTTCCGCCTCGATGCTGCCGGTTGAGCCCACGGAGCGACCGCCCGGATCGATCCGCTCACCGCGGACCGCGGACCTCATCCGGGCAGCCTTCGCGATCCTCGACGAGGACGGGCGCGAGGCGCTGACGATGCGGCGGCTGGCCGAGGACCTCGGCATCCGGGCGCCGTCGCTGTACAAGCACGTGGCTGACAAGGCCACCCTGGAGGCGGCGCTGATCGAGGACGTGCTGCTCGACATCGGTGACGCGCTCCACGCGGCACTGGCGAAGCCGGGGCGCCACGGCGTGGTGGCGAGCGTGCTGCGCGCGTACCGGGCGCGCTCGCTGGAGCACCCGAACCGCTACCGCCTCGCCACCAGCGGCCGGCTCCGTCGTGACCTCCTCCCCGATTGCCTGGAGGAGTGGGCCGGGCAGCCGTTCTTCTTGGCGGCGGGGGACCCCTACCGATCCCAGGCGCTGTGGAGCTTCGCCCACGGCATGGTCATCCTCGAGATCGACGATCGCTATCCCGAGGGCAGCGACCTCGACCGCACCTGGAACGCCGGCGCCACCGCCTTCAGCCGCTGACCGCGACCCTGACTCCGGTCGTGGGTGGTCACAGCGTGGGGGCGGCGATCAGCGCTCGAGCCACACCGCCGCCGTGGCCGCGCCGAACAGCTCGTAGCGCTGGACGTTCGTGAGCTCGCGGTACCGGGCGAGGGCGTCGACGGCGATGTCGCGATCGAGCACGTCCCAAGCCGGGTTGGCCGCATCGGCGAGCACCTCGCGCAGCAGCTCGACCCGCTCGTCCGCGCCCGCCGCGTAGATGGAGGACATCAGAGGCGTGGCGTGGGTGCCGGAGGCACGCGCCGAGGCGGCCGGGCGCGCCGGCTCCGTCGTCACGGGCACGGGCGCGGCGAGGCCGAGGTGGGCTTGCGCCCTCGCGTCCCACCCGGCATCGGTGAACGGGTGCTCCACCAGCAGCGAGGACGCTTGCTTCATCACCTCGGCGAAGAGAAGCTCGGCCGTGCGATCGGCGGGGTCCATGGCCATCGCCGCGCGCACGGTCGTCCGAGAGTAGAGCGGCTGGACGCGCCGGTCGCCGACGATCTCCTCACGCGGGCCGAGCCGCGTGAAGCGCATGCGGCCACCCGCGTAGAGGGCGTGCACGCGATCACGCGGGTCGGTGTCGGGGTGGGGCTGGGTGGCGAGCAGGTCCAGCATCTCGGCGTGCAGTCCGTCGGCGAGGTCGCGCCGAAGCAGGCCGAGGCGGCCGTACGCGCGACGCGGGAAGGCTCGTGGAAGCGCGTCGAGCCCGAGCTGGTCGTCTCGGATCTGGACGTACCGCCGCAGCGGCTCGCCGCAGAGCCCGGTGAGGCGGAGGTCGGGCGATCCGGTCGGCGTGTTCATGTCCCAGCCGCTCACGAGGGATGCGGTCCGCTCGACGAAGCCACGGAAGCGATCGGCGAAGGGCTCCGAGTGCCCGAGCCCGAGGAACGGAGTCTCGTGGCGCAGGCCCAGCGCCTCGCACAGGCCCGCGGCGATGCGCACGTCCGCGAGGTCGGGCGGTCCCACCGTCTCGTATGTGAACGCCTCCGCCATCCCGGCCCGCACCGCGACCGCAAGGAGCAGGCGGGAGTCCTTTCCCCCGGTGAGCCGGATGACGTGGCGCTCGGCGGGGTGTGTGAGGACGGCCCGCAGGGCCTCGGCCACGTCCTCCTGCACGATCTCGGCCAGCTCGCCGACGCTGCGGCGCCTGAGCTCGTCGTCACGAGCGACGACGAGCGGCTGCGTCTGCTCCCACACCGGCGTGCCCGCCTGGAGCCGTAGCCGCGCGCCGGGCGCGACGACGCGCACCCCCGTGTACCCGGTGCGGTCGCCGAGGTGATGGCCCGTGAACACGAGCCAGCTGGCAGTTCCGGCGTCACGCGGAGGCGTCGATCCAGGTGACAGCGCGTGCGCGACGAGGGCCGCGCGCGAGGAGACGGCCAGGACCTCGTCGTCCTCCGCCCAGTAGAGGCACCGCAGCCCGAGCACGTCGGTCATCACCCAGCCGTCGCCGCCGTCCGTCAGAAGACCGACGGCGAAGATGCCCCGGAGCTCGTCCTGCAGCTCGTCGAGCGAGCGAGGCGGCGCCTCGCGTGCGAGGTGCTCGGCCCAACCCGACGCGGGCTCCCACGACTCGCCGCGCCAGCGCACATGGCCGGCGAGGAAGGCGACATCGCCATCGCGCTCGTACCAGGCCCCGAGGTCGCGCTCGGGCTCGGCATGCCACGCGGTGAGGTGGACGGCACCCTCGGCGGTGGTCCGGTCGAGCCGGTGGCGGGCCGGGAACCCCAGCACGGCCGGCGGCGCGGTCGACGGCACCCGGTCCGTCAGGTGGACGCCGGGTCGCTTGGCGAGGACGAGGACGAAGGCGGCATCCATCGGGGTCCGGGCGAACCTACCTGCAGCGCGCTCGCCGCCCGGCCCCGGACACCAGATGGACCGTCGTCTACGATCCTCCCGATCAGCCGGGGGGAGCGAGCACGATGACGTCGGCGGTGGGAGTCCTCACGAGGCCCGTCGCGCCTCCGCGGCTCGGCGTCACCCTCAAGATCGTCGTGGCCGCGGCGCTGGCGGCCGCATCGGTCGCCCAGATCGCGCACCGGCTCGAGACGACCCCGCCCGCTGGTTCACCACCGGTGGCGGCCGCCACCGCCACCGGGCTGGCTGGCCTGCCGATGGCATGGGTCGCCAACACCGGCGGGACGGATCCGCAGGTGCGCTACTCGGCCCGCGGCCTCGGGTACGGCGCCTTCCTCACCGACACCGAAGCCGTCGTGCGGGTCGACGGGGCCGTCGTGCGGCTCGGGTTCGACGGCGCCGATTCCGAGCCCTCGCTCACGGCCGCCGAACCGCTCGACGCCACCATGTCCAGCTTCGTCGGCACCGACCCCTCGACGTGGCAGTCGGCGACACCGACCTCGGCGGTCGTGCGCTACGAGGACCTGTGGCCCGGGATCGACCTCGCGTTCCGCGGTTCCGGAAGCGCGCTGGAGTGGGACCTGCACGTCGACGCGAAAGCCGATCCCGCCGCCGCCGGCGTGGAGGTGGTCGGTGCTGACCGCATCGAGCTCGACGGCGACCACGCGACCCTGACCATCGGCGACAGTCAGCTCGCGATGGACATCCCGTCCGTCTGGCAGGTGGCTCCGGATGGAGCGCGGATCCCACGCGAGACGGTCTGGGAGCGCCACGGTGACGTCCTCCGCGTGGTGCCGCACGACTGGGATCCAAACCTGCCGGGCGTGATCGACCCGACCCTCGACTGGTCGACGTTCCTCGGGGGAGGCGTCGGCGGTACCGGCGCTGACAGCGCGACCGGAATCGGCGTCGACAGTGCCGGCAACACCTACCTCACCGGCACCACGACCTCGGCTGACTTCCCGACCACGGCTGGCGCGCTCGACGACGTCTTCGAGGGCGCTCACGACAGCTTCGTGTCCAAGCTCGATCCCACCGGATCCACCCTGCTCTACAGCACGCTGCTCGGGGGCACCTTCGACGCCTACTACTACGAGCAGAGCGACCTCGCCGTCGACGAGGACGGCAACGCGTACGTCACCGGCACCACCATCGACGGCGCGGTCGGCTTCCCGACCACGCCGGGCGCCTTCGACACCACCCCCAACGGTGGAACCGATGCCTACGCGATCAAGCTCGACCCCGATGGGGGCCTGGCCTACGGCACGCTCCTCGGTGGCAGCGGCACCGACGTGGGCACGGACGTTGCGATCGACACGACAGGCAACGCCTACCTGACGGGATCGGCCTCCAGCGGCTTTCCCACCACCGTCGGCGCCTACGACACCAGTCCCAACGGTGGCCTGGACGCGTACGTCGCCAAGCTCGATCCCGCTGGCAGCACGCTCGTCTACAGCACCCTGATCGGGGGCGACACGACCGAGGGCGGCAACGGCATCGCCGTCGACAGCACCGGCTACGCGTACGTCGCGGGCGATGCCGCGAACGGCACCGTCGACTTCCCCACCACGGTGGGCGCGTTTGACACGACCCACAGCACCCAGGGCGACGCGTTCGTCACGAAGCTCGACCCGACCGGCAGCACGCTCGTCTACAGCACCTACCTCGGCGGGACCGGCGGAGACCATGCGGCCGGCATCGCCATCGACACTGCCGGCAACGCGTACGTGGGCGGGTACTCGAGCAAGCCGAGCGGCTCCCCCGCGCCGGAGGAGTACCCGACGACCGCTGGCGCCTACGACACGACGCGGGGCGGCGAGAGCGATGACCTCTTCGTCACCAAGATCGGGCCGAGCGGGAGCAGCTTGGTGTACAGCACGCTGCTCGGGGGGAACGCGCCCGAGTACAACATGGGCGGCGGGATCGCCGTCGATGGCGCCGGGCGCGCGGTCGTCACCGGTTACGCCTTCTCGGGCTATCCGACGACCACGGGTGCCTTCGACACGACCGTCGGCGGGACCACCGACGCGGTCGTCACCCGACTGAACGCCGCCGGCAGTGCCCTCGACTACAGCACCTACCTCGGAGGTGGGGGGCACGACCGAGGGGAGAGCGTCGCGCTCGACAGCGCCGGCGACATCCACGTCACCGGGCGGACCGAGGACGGCACCACCGACTTCCCGACGACCGCGGGCGCGTACGACGTCACCCACAACGGGGGCACCTCCCTCGCCGCCTACGACGCCTTCGCGACGAAGCTGAGCTCGACGGGCACGTCGCTCGCGTTCAGCACGCTGCTCGGCGGGTCGGACGGCACGAGGCCTGACGAGATCCGCGCGGTGGCCGTCGACGACTCCGGTATCTACGTCACCGGGACGACCTCGAGCGGCGAGCTCCCGACGACGGCCGGCGCCTACGACACGACTCAGTCCGACGTCGACGCGTTCGTGACGAAGCTCGACCTCACGGGCACGGCTCTCCTCTACAGCACGTTCCTCGGCGGCAGCGGTGGCGACACGGCGACCGCCATCGCGGTCGACGACGACGGCAGCGCCTACGTCACAGGCACCCGAGGGGCCGGCTTCCCTGTCACCCCGGGTGCGTACAGCTCGGTGAACGGGGATGTCTTCGTCGCCAAGATCGACCCCTCGGGGGGCGCCCTCGACTACAGCCTGCGGATCGGCGGGGGAGACACCACCGACGTCAGCAACGGGATCACGGTGAACGAGTCGGGCGACGCCTACGTCGTGGGGACCACCTCCGTCCCCTTCGCGCTCTGGGGGGAGGGCTTCGACCCGTTCCCCACCACTCCCGGCGCGTACGACACCATCCAGGAGGTGTACCCGGACGCGTTCGTCACGCGCATCGCCGCCACCGGGGACAGCCTGGTGTACAGCACGCTCCTCAGCGGCACGTTCACATCCGACAGCGGCAACAGCGTCGCGGTCGACACCTCCGGCAACGCCTACATCACGGGAAGCACGTACCTCGACGACACGACCACGCCGATCCAGTTCCCCACCACGCCCGGCGCCTTCGACACCTCGCAGGACCTGAACGAGCAGGACGCGTTCGTCACCAAGCTGAACCCCACGGGTACCGCACTCGTGTACAGCACGCTGCTGGGCCACAACAGCTTCGACACCGGCTCCGGGATCGCCGTCGACGCCGGCGGGAGCGCATACGTGACGGGCACCACAGGCGAGTACCTCGTCAGCGACTTCCCGACGACGACCGGCGCCTTCGACCCGACCCCGAACGGCGACACCGACGCGTTCGTCACCAAGCTCGACCCCGCTGGAGCGGCGCTCGCCTACAGCACCTTCCTCGGCGGCAACGGAACCGACACGGGGCGTGCGATCGCGATCGACGCAGCCGGCTACGCGTACCTCACGGGAAGCTCAGGGTCGAGCTTCCCGACCAGCATCCACGGCGTCGACACCAGCCCGAACGGGGGGCTCGACGCGTTTGCCACCCGGCTCAACCCCGGTGGCACCGCCCTTGCATACAGCACGCTGCTCGGTGGTTCGGCCGAGGACCTCGGCCGAGGCATCGCCGTGACGGATGACGGGCTCATGGTCGTGGCGGGCACGACCGCATCGACGGCGTTCCCGGTCACCCCCGGTGCCTATGACGACACGAACGTGGGGGTGACCTCCGGGTTCGTCTCGGTCATCGACCCCATCGTCCCCGCGACCGGTGGGTGCAAGGGCACCACGACCCCAGGCGCCGAGATCGGCATGTACCCGGCGCAGCCCGGATCGCAGAGCAGCCTTCGGGTGTCGTGCCGGTTCGACTCCGGTGCGGGAGTCTCGTCAGTCCCCTCAGCCCTCACGGTTCACGACTTCGACGTCGCGCGCTACCACAACGGCGCCGCCCGAACGGTCACGAACACCGCCGCGATCAGCTCCGGGACGGCGACGTTCACGCTGGCATCGTTCGCGGGCACCAGCGGCTGGGTGAACCGACCGATCACCGCCATCGGCGTCGCGGGCCTGGCCCCACGGACGTTCGTGAAGTCGATCTCCGCCGCCGGGCTGGTGACGCTGAGCGCCCCCACCACCGCGGCGATCGCGGCCGGCACGACGTTCACGATCGAGAACGCCCGCGCCCGGTCGGTGGTCGATGGCGTCACCACGGCCTCATCGACCACCCTCACCTCCTCCAAGGCGAACTTCACCGCGGCCGACATGGGGCTGAGCCTCTCCGGGACCACGATCGGAGGGAGCACCACGATCGCGTCGGTCACGAACGCCACGACGGCGGAGCTGTCGGCCCCGGCGACGGCGACCGGCTCTGGGCAGACGATCGCGCTCGGCGCGACGCTCACGAGCACGTCGACGCGCCAGGTCAACGATGCGGCGAACACCTCGTCCACCGTCATCACGTCGACCGCCGCCAAGTTCAAGTCGGACGATGTCGGGCTGCGGGTCACCGGCGCCGGGATCCCCGCCGGGACGTACATCACGGCGATCGCCGGCGCGACGGCGACGACCACCGGCGGTCTGACACCGAACAGTGCTCCGCAGACGATCGTCATCGGTGAACCGTCCGTCACGGCCCCCACGAGCGCCGAGACGGCCGCCACCCTCGCCATCCAGCTCGACCTCGCCCCGGCCCTCGTCGCCGGGAGCGACCCGTGCGCCAATGACAACGTGGAAGCCCTCACCCTGGTAGCCCGCTGGAACAACCCCGGGGCCTTCCAGGGGACAGGGCTCGCCAACACGCAGCCCGCGGGCACCAAAGCCATCGGCCAGCTCTTCTTCGACAACGCGATCACCGACTTCTCCGCCTACGTCATCGAGCGCCCCGCTCTGACCTCCGGTGAACCGCTCGTCACGGCGCACTACGACGTCGTGTTCCCGCTGACCCTGACCAGCACCGCAATGTGCGCCAGCCCCACCTCGCCCGGCGTCGGGTTCTCGCTCGGCGTCCAGGGACAGACTCTCGCCCAGGCCGCCCTGCCCGATGGCGTCGGGAGGCCCGAGAGCGCCGTCTTGCGCTCGATCGTCGAGACGGCGACCGGCGGGTACTCCTCGACCGCGTTCGTCACCTCGGACGATCCCGCCATCACCCTGATGCCAGCCTCCGAGTTCACCCGCCTGTGCGTGTACCCGTCGGGCCCGGCCGCCGTCGGCTTCAAGTGCGGCAACGGCTGACGGGCTCGGGCGCGCCCGCCCGTCACGGGGACAGGATCGCGAGCGACGCGACGCATCCCGCGCTGAACGCGATCGCGACCACGAGGGCGGGGTTGCGGGCGATGCCGTACATGAAGGCGCGCAGGGGCAGGAGCAGGATGGCGTTGAGGATCTGGGGGAGCACCAGGATCAAGACCGGCGGGACGCTCGGCACGAGGATGATGGCGGCGCTGGTGGTCACGATGACCGCGTAGCTGCCAGCTCGGCGCTCGAGAGCTCGAGCTGGATGTCGCCGTGCTCGAACGACACGACGACGTCCCACCCGACGAGGGCCCGGATGTGCCGACGCCGACCGATCGCCAGCCGCCGCACGGCGGGGTGGTCGTCCCCCACCTCGACCGTCAGGTCGACCAACCGGCCGACGACGGCCCCGTCGAGCGAGCGGACGTCCGATCCGACCAGATCGCTCAGCAGCAGCATCAGGTTCAGCGGCCTCGTTCGTCGCCCCAGAGCAGGACGTGCAGGCGCGGGGTGAGGTTCCACCCCCGCTCCAGCACGGGGGCCGCGAGGCGGCTGGCGCGATCGAGCACGGTCGCCGCGTCGGTGCCTTCGGGCATGATCCAGACCGGGTCGAGCTCGTGCGCTCCTACCAGCGCGGCCACCTCGTCGAGGTCGGCCACGTCCGCGACGACGAACTTGAAGATCGCCGCGCCGGTCGACCGGAGCGCATGCAGGGCGTCGGGCCGGACCCGCACGTCGCGGGCCACTCCGCTGTTGGCCAGCTTCGGGGAGACGTTCCACTGGCCGACGAGCGGCACGATCGTGTCGTTCGGCGCGATCGTGCCGTTCGTCTCCACCTCCACCGCCCAGCCCCGCTCAGCACACCCTTCCAGGAGCGGGACGAGCCCGCGCTGCTGGAGGAGCGGCTCGCCGCCGGTGACCACGACGAGGCTCGTCTGCATGCCCTCCAGATCGGAGAGCACGCTGGCCGTGGGCTCGCGTCGGAGCTCGACCGCAGGGTCGAAGCGCGACCAGTCCCACGTGTAGGGGGTGTCGCACCACGAGCAGTCGAGGTTGCAGCGACCGAGGCGCACGAACCCCGCCCGACGACCCACCGACGGTCCCTCTCCCTGGAAGGTCGGGCCGAACACCTCGGCGACCACCAGCTCATCGGCGGCTGCGCTCACGTCGGCCGGTACTCCGCCCACGTCCTCGGGGTCTCGTGGACCCGCACGCCCACGAGCCGACCGGATAGCTCGGTGTCGAGCGAGGCCCGGAGGGAGTCGTAGAACCACCGGGCCAACCGCTCGGCCGTCGGTTCGCCCGGGAGCACGTCGTTGAGGTGGCGGTGGTCGACGGTGTCGTCGATGAACCGCTTGACGGGGTCGAGGTCGAAGTAGTCGAGCACCATGCCGCGATCGTCCAGCTCGTCGGCCGCGCACAGCACCTCGAGCTCGTAGTTGTGGCCGTGGAGGCGACGGCACTTGTGCCCCTCCGGCACCGCCGTCAGCACGTGTGAGGCGGAGAAGGCGAAGCGCTTCGCGATCGTGTAGCTCACGGACGATCCTCGACGTACGACGTCGGGTCCGCGATGCCAGCCAGCTCGAAGGCCTCGCGTCGCTCGACGCACGTGCCACAGCGGCCGCAGTGCTGCTCGCCACCCACGTAGCACGACCACGTGTCCGCGAAGGGAACGTCGATGGCTGCCCCCCGGGTGACGATCTCACCTTTGTTCAGGTGCAGGAACGGCGCCAGCACCCGGAAGCCATCGCGGATGAAGCCCTCGTTGGCGACCAGCGTCTCGCGCTCGAAGGCCTCGATGAAGGCGGGGCGGCAATCCGGGTAGACGGCGTGATCGCCGGCGTGCACGGCCGTCGCCACCGCGTCCGCTGATCGCGCGACGGCCACCCCGACCGCGACCGACAGCATGATCGCGTTGCGGTTGGGGACGACCGTCGCCGCCATCGAGGCATCGGTGTAGTGGCCCTCGGGGACCGCGACGGCGGCGTCCGTCAGCGCCGAGCCCGAGAGCAGCGATCCGACCGATCCGAGGTCGACGACGTGGTGCTCCGCGCCCAAGCGCTTCGCGCAGCGCTCGGCGTGCTCGATCTCCTTCGCGTGCCGTTGGCCGTAGTCGAACGACAGCGCGATGAGGTCGTCGCCGCCGTGGGCGAGCGTGTGGGCGAGCGTGACCGAGTCGAGCCCGCCCGAGAGGGTGGTGACGACCAGGCTCACTGGCGCTTTGACCGGCTCGCCGTCGCCTCGATGACGATCCCACCCCGGGGCTGCTGGGTGAGGCTCACCGTCACGGCATGCGGGTCAGCGGCCCGCACGACCTCAGCCGCGATCTCCGCGGCCAGGGCCTCGCAGAACACGCGCCGGTCGCGGAACGACCACAGGTAGAGCTTGAGCGACTTCGACTCGATGCACCACTGGTCGGGCTCGTACTCGATCACCAGCGTGGAGATGTCGGGCTGCTCTGTCACCGGGCAGACCGACACGACCTCGTGCGAACGCAGTCGAACGCTGATGACGTGCTCTGGCGCGGCGAAGCACTCGAGGTGCTCGAGGGGATGGCGGACGGTCTGGCCGAGTGCCGTCAGCCCAGCGTGCTCCGCGAGTGGATCCATGGCCGCGCGAGCGTACAAGCCCTCCCTGCTCGGGATATCCGTGGTCGAGCACTGCACCGCGAGGCCGACACCCAACGAGTGGCGGTTCGACGACCTGCACCGGTCACGAGCAGTTGGGCGTCTCGCCAGCGGGCCACCGCTCCACGCCGTTCGGTGACACGAGCCAGATGGCTGCCTGGTCGCCCGGGATGTGCCAGAGCTCCGCCCCGCCTTTGCGGTAGCCACTGTCGATCGCACCCTCCGGCACCGTGGCGTCGGGCTCGAAGCCCGCCGTGAGCTCAGGCCGGCCATACACGCCGTCCGGATCGCGTACGAAGTGGGTGGTGTCCTCGGGCGCGGTGTACCGAGCGCCGAGGGGTTGCCCAGCGATGATCGTCTGCGCAGCTTCCCAGCCGCAGTGCTCTGGGCCAGGTCGCTCCGCCAGCACATCGATGCGCAGCAGGCAGCCGTCAGCATCGGTCCACCACTCGTAGTCGGCGAACTGTCGCCAGTCGGGCTCGTGGGCGACATCGGTGACCGCGCCGTTCGTCGCCTCGCACTCGCGCGGTGCCGCCGCACCGTCCTTCGTCGAGAGCTCGGGCCGCCACCGAACCCCATCGGTCTCGCAGAAATTCGCCGCGGGTGCACCCGGTCCGCAGCTGCCGTCGACCAGCGCCCGATCTCCCAGCGGAGCGCCGAGGTCGACCCGGTACGGGACTCGATCGTTGATCGGACAGGTGCCGCCGTCGGGATCGGCCTCGACGTTGAACGTCACGACCACCTCGGATTCCCCGACGACCACGCCGGGCCGCAGCACGCGCCCCGTCACACCGCCGTTGCAGCCGAGGCGTGTCACCTGGGCGATGAAGGTGGAGTCGGCGGCGGACGGCGGAGCAGACGGATCGATCGTCCAGGTAGCGGTATCGCCTGGCTCGGGCTCGGGAGCCACTTCGGTCCCGACGCTCGGACCGGCCGACACGTCGGCGGAGTCGTCCCGGGTTGCCAGGCTCAGACCAGCCGCGACGAGCCCCATGATCACCAACCCGGAGAGGCCACCGGTGACGACAGCGAGACGTCGTCGCGATCGTCCCCGCTGCGTCGTTCGAGCCAATGCGGCTTCGGGATCGACCACGACCTCCGGAAGGCCGGTCGAGCTCAGCAGGTCGTCAACGTCCATCGGGCAGCTCCTCGTGGTCGCTCTCGAGTAGGAGGGCCAGTGCGCCCCGCGCGCGGTGGAGGTGGACGCGCACGGTGGCCTCGTTGCAACCCAACGCGTCAGCCACGTCGCTGGTGGGCCAGTCGGCGAGGTGGTGGAGGACGACACACGCCCGCTGCTTCGGTGAGAGACGAGTCAGCGCTCTCGCGAGATCGATCCGCGCGACCACCGCGTCGTCAGGATCCGAGCAGTGCGGTGGGTTCGAAGGAGCCCGGCGACCGCGCTCCGCGAACCGAACTGCGTCGCGGATGGCGACCCTGCGGATCCAGGCCCCCGGGCGGTCGTACTGCCCGATGCGCCTCCACCGCGTGAAAGCCTTCACGAAGGCGTCCTGGGCCACGGCCTCGGCGTCAGCCACCGAGCCGACGATCGGAGAGATCACCCGGACGATGCCGGGGTAGTCCGCGCGGAACGCGTCCTCGAAGGTCGGTCGGAGTCCGTCCACTGCCTCACACAGTCGCAGAGAGACCGAATCGTTTACCCCGACCAGCGATTCTCCGACGGTCCGCCGGCCCGAAAGAAGCCGCAAGGTGCGCCGGGTCGAAGCGGCGCTGAGCGAAGTCGCCGTACTCGGCGCCACCCCGGTCCTCAACTCGATGCACCTCCTCGGATACGAACACGCTCGTCACGGCCGGCCGCTGGTCGATGGATCGGTACCGTCGCTCGACGACGTCACCGTCCGAGTCTTTGCCCACCTTCGAGGCCATCGCTACGCGCAGGGTCTCGAGATCTCCGACGAGTTCGTTCGGGACATCGTGGAACGGGACTACACGGGCGTCGCTCCGTGGCCCCTTCGGGCGCTCTTCGACTGAGGGCTGCTGGCGAGGTCGACCTGGTCAGCCCAGGTCAACGGTTACTTCTGGTCACTGGCGGACACCCCCGGTCACGGGTGGTTTCAGAGATCGCGCGGGATCCTCGCGGGATGGAGCGCCCGCTCAGACCGCGGGCGGCTCGACCCGCTCGACCGTGTCCACTCTGTCGATGGAGCGGTCGAAGGAGGCGATCCTGCCGACGCCGGTGCTCTCGGCGCACGCCACCAGGTAGGCCTCGGCGAAGTCCACGCGATCGGTCTCGTACACCTCGACGGCCCCTAGCAGCAACGCCGGATCAACGCACACGATCGAGTCGAACGCGAGCAGCGAGCGGACCGCCTGCGCGACCTCGGCCCTAGGCGCTTCATAGAACGACTCCAAGACGTACACCGTCTCCGCCGCCACGAGATCGGTCAGAAAGAGCTCCCGCTCCTGGCGGAGGTAGGCGGTCGCCCGCGTGGCCATCTTGGGTGGGTCGCCGGTCAGATGGCGGATCAGGACGTTCGTGTCGACGAATGCGCTCAACGTCGCGCGGCGGCTCGGTCGGTCCTCGTGCGGCGGATGACCTCGTCCCACGCGACATTGCGCTTCGCGGCCGGGACCCGGATCGTCCCCGCCAGCTCGAGGAAGTCCGGCGTACGAGCCAGGATCGCCCGGTTGCCCTCCACGCGGAAGACGACCTCGTCACCGTCCGTGATGCCGAGCGCGTCCCGGACGGCTTTGGGAACGGTCACCTGCCCCTTCGATGTCACCTTCGCAGCAGCATCCACAACCGTCTCCTTACTCTCAGGTACAGGTAAGGATACCGAAACAGCCACGGCAGCGCACCGGGCTTCACCCGCCTGACTCGAGGGCCCGGTGACGTAGCTCGTCCGCGACATCGTTCGCGGGATCGCCGCGGGATGCGATCGAACCGAAGGCCGACACGAAAGAAGCCGCAGGCGACTGACCTGTAGCTCCATAACTGCAGGTCAGCGGCCACTTCTGGTCACTGGCGGACAACGCCGGTCGACGGCGGTTCTGAGGATCTCGCGGGATCCTCGCGGGATGGAGAACGCCGCTCGGCTGCCTCAGATGAGGCGGCGGATGTGGTCGGCGAGGTGCTCGTCGACCTCGATGTGCGGGTAGGCGAGCTGAAAGGCATCGGCGGCCGCCTCCGGGGTCTCGTAGGAGCAGCGTTCCCACAGGACCTCCAGGTCGTCGACGTCGGCGGCTCGTGACGCGAACAGCTTCATGAGGAAGACCTGATCAAGGGGCGCACCGAGAACGGTGAGACCCGGCTGATCGATGAGCACCTCGCAGTCGGCTTCGTCGAAGGTCGCCGGGAGATACGGATTGGCGTGGTCGTTCAGCCATCTCGGCGCGAGTCCATGTCGTGCCGCGACGCGGGCGACGGCGTCACGCAGGTCGGCGTCGACCAAGGTCGTGCTGTCCACATCCCGAGTGGCATCCCGAAGCCCATGGAGCGCGAGGAGCGCGCCACCCACGACCACGATCCTGCGGCCGGGTGTGTCCGCGAGCTCGTCGGCGACCTCGTGCAGCAGGCTGGTGATGTCGTCGGCGTCGAGCGGGCGATCAGACACCGACCGTGTGCCGATCTCGCCAGAGGCTCTCCGTGTCGATCATCAGTCCACGCGCCGAGAGCTGGGGCGGGACCTCGAGCGGGACCCCGCGACGGACCGGCGGCTGGTATGGCTCGTCAAGACTGGGTGCCGAGGCAGTCCAGCTCGGCCGCCGCAGGTGGGCATCGTCGGCGACCTTCTCGGCGACGCCCGCCAAGAGCGCATCGACGACCTGCGAGCCGGACGGAAGCGGCGGCAGGTAGATCGCCTCGGGAACGTCGTCGGGGTGGAGGGCCAGGTGATCCAGAAGCGCCCGCCACCGGGTCCAGTCGATGCGGAGCCGATCGCCTCGGACTGACCAAGCATCGCTCAGGTCGCCCAAGCGAGGCGCCCGAGGCGTGCCCCGCCGAACGATGCCGAGCTGGAGCTCGTAGCCGGCGGCCTCGACGATCTGCTCGACCATGTGCAGCGTGGGGTCGACGTCACCCCCCTGGATCCGCGTGATCGTCGAGCCAGCGACCCCGGCCGCAGACGCCCACGCGCGGATGGAGACACCCGACGATCCCTTGGTCCGCGTGATGACGTCTCCGACTTCCATGGATGTAAGCATATATGCACACGCCTCAATGCGACAGACGCAAACGCACGCGTCTGTCGCAAGGCGATCTGCCTTTGCGGCTTGAGGGTCGGCCCGGGCGAGGCGCTCCCTGCGGGGGCTGGGTGCGTCAGTCGGGGGTGCGCTCGACGATGCGCTTGACGCTCATGTGGGAGATCCCGCTCTGGGCGGCGATGTCCCGTAGCGAGGCGCCGGCTCGGTGCGCCTCGCGGATGGCGGCGTCTCGCTTGCTGGTGGCCACGTTGGCGTACGCGCGGGCGACCACCGAGGCCGATCGAGCCGCCGCGGAGGCCGTCGGCCGGCTCTTCGATCCGGATCGGATCGAGCGTCCCGCCACCGCGCACGTCGCGCGGGATGGGCGCGGGATGGAACCGAACCGCGGGATCTCGCGGGATCGCCGCGGGATGAAGAACACCGGGCCTCCTACACGGAAGAAGCCGCAGGCGGGTGGCCTGCGGCTTCCGTGGTCGGGTGGGGGAGATTTGAACTCCCGACCTCTGCGTCCCGAACGCAGCGCTCTGCCAAGCTGAGCCACCACCCGTGTGGACGGTCGAGAGTAGCGGACTGCGCCCCGTCGTCGTCCATCCACATCGGCGGGCAGAACCGCCGATCGCGGCGCGCACGTGGCCGTCCGTGAGCCATCGCCGACGGTGCCTTCCCATCGCAGCTCGGGCTGCTCGGTGCGGGTCGGCGCCTACCGCCCGATCGGGGTGACGGGCATCATGTCGGGGTGGAGACCAGCGCTCGACATGCGGCGTCGTCCGATGCCGAGGCACCGGCCAAGACGCGGCGTACCGTCGTGCTGATCGCCATGCTGTTCGTGATCGGGTTCGCGGTCGGTGAGATCGCGCTCTCGCTCTGGCGGCCGGAGACGGTGCCGCGACTGCGGATCCTGCCTGAACCCGCTGAGGACACATGGTCGGACGGGTGCAACGACCACACCCGCTACTGGAGCGCCAAGGGCCTGATCTGGGAGTACGAGGAGTCCCAGACCCTCGCCGACTGCGGTCCTAGGAATCTGTGACGAGCTCGCCGTCGAGGATCGCCCTGGCTGCCTTGCGGAGCGAGAACGCGTCGAGGGGTTTGACGACCCAGCCGTCGGCACCGGAGCGGCGGGCGAGGAACACGTCCGCCTGACGGTCGAGGAGCATGAGGACGGGCACCCCGGGCAGTCGCCCGGCGCCGGCCTCGTGGTGCAGGTGCAGGCACGCCGCGATGCCGCCCATGTTGCCGATCTGCATGTCGAGCACCACGAGATCAGGGGTCGAGTCGGCCACCGCCGCCGCCACCGCCTGGCCCGAGCGCACCCGCACGATGGTCGTCGACTCGTCCGCCAAGGCCGCCTCCACCTCAGCGAACACCGCATCAGCGTCGGTGGCGATCAGGACCTCGCTCATGGCGGCGAGGCTAGCGAGGGCCGAACACGGGGAGGAAGCCGCGGCCGCGTGGCTACCCTTGCGGGACGCCGAACCATCGCCCCTGGAGGACGTGTGCTCGACATCGAGGTGGAGGACTCCACCGACTACACGCTGTGCCGACCGGTCGGAGAGCTGGACGCCTACACGGTGAGCCAGTTCCGCGAGGCCCTCGGGGGCCTGGCCAGCAAGCAGTACCTGCTCATCGACCTCTCCGCGGTGCCGTTCATGGACTCCGCTGGGCTCGGTGCCCTCATCGGGGGCATCCGACGCGCGCGCGAAGCCGGCGGTGATGTCGCCGTCGCCTGCAGCCGCCCCACCCTCACCCGCCTGCTCCACACCACCGGGTTCGACCGCATCGTGTCCGTGACCGAGACGGTCGACGACGCCGCCGCCGCGCTCGCCGACGCTCGCCCCGCCCAGTAGCCGCGACGCACCCGCCTACAGGAGGAACCTGGCCACCTCGGTCAGGCCGTCGAGGTCGTGCACGTCCGTAGGGAGGAAGGGCACGCGCACCACCGGAGCCGGGGCCACGGCCTCGGCGAGCCCGGCGATGTGCTCCTCCTCGCGCGACGCCACGAGCTGAAAGTCGGCGAGGTTGCGGTAGAGGCTCCCGAGGTCGGTCCCGTCGAGGGTCGCCGCTCGTGCGCTGGTCGCCTCGGCGAGACCCTCGCCGAAGGTCGGGTGCATCCGATTCACGACGAGGGCACGGACGGCGATGTCGGCCTCCGCCAGCTTGGCGGCGAAGAACTGCGCCTCCTCGATGGTGTCGCGGCGCGGGGACGCCACGAGCACGAAGGCAGTGTCGTCATCAGACAGGAGCTGCAGCACAGCATCAGCCCTGGCGCGAAACCCCTCCTCCATGCCCTCGAAGGCCTGGAAGAACGCGACGGCGTCGTCGATCACCTCGGCGCCGACCACCTTGGCGACGGTGCGCAGGAAGGTCTGGGCCGCCACGTTCACGGCCTTCATGACCCCGCGCCCGGGCGCGGTGATCATGCGGAACAGGCGGTGATCGAGGAAGCGGGACAGGCGGCGCGGTGCGTCGATGAAGTCGAGGGCGTTGCGGGTCGGGGGCGTATCGACCACGACGAGGTCGAAGTCGGTGCGCTGGTGCAGCTCGTAGAGCTTCTCCATCGCCATGTACTCCTGCGTGCCCGACAGGGCTCCGGAGATGTTCCGGTAGAAGCGGTTGTCGAGGATCCGCTGTCCCTGCTCAGGGGTGGAGGCGTTGGCGGCGACGAGGTCGTCGAACGTGCTCTTGGTGTCGAGCATGAGGGCCCACAGCTCGCCGGGCCAGTCGCCCTCGATGCGGCTGGGCGAGCCGGTGAGCCCCTCCAGGCCGAGGGCGTCGGCGAGGCGCTTGGCCGGGTCGATGGTGACGACGACGGCTCGCCGCCCGGCGCGGGCGGCCTCGAGCGCGAGCACGGCTGCGATGGTCGTCTTGCCGGCACCCCCGGACCCGCAGCAGATGAGGATGCACCGCTGCTCGACGAGCTCGCGCAGCGGCGGGCCGGACGCCCCCATCACACGACCTCCGGGAGCGCGGTGATCTCGGCCAGGAAGCGTCCGGCCAGCCCGTCGAGCTCGGCGGGGCCGACCTCCGCCGTGAACACGAACGGCAGGCGGATCTGCGCGAGCGGGAGCTGATCGGCCAGCCGGCCGACCTGCTCCGCCTGCAGCACCGTCCGGTCCGTCCGGAAGGCGGCCGCCGCCCGCAGCGCGTCGGCCTCGCCGGCCCGCAGCGTCGTCCCGGCCGCCTCGGCCGCGGCATCCGGCGGCGTCATGAGGCCCTCGAGCTCGTCGTAGAGGCCGTTTACCACCACGGGCCCGAGGCCGACGCCCACGCGGTCCTCCAGGCTGAAGGCCGTCTCGACCAGCTCGTTCACCGGTGTCTCCTCGGGCAGGGTGACCAGCATCACCCGGCAACGGGCGTGATCCGTGAGCATCGCGAGGACGTCCCGGGCCTGGGCGTTGATGGGACCGACCCGCACGGTGTCGATCAGCGCGCGGGCGGACTGGAGGAAGGTGATGGCATGACCGGCCGCCGGCGCGTCGAGCACGATCAGGTCGGCCCCGCGTGCCCGTTCCAGCTGCTTGACCTTCCCCAGGATCAGGATGTCCTTGATGCCCGGTGCGGCCGTGGCCACCACGTCCAGCGCGCCGGAGGAGACCAGCCGCTTGGAGATCCGCGAGAGTCCGTGGTCACGGAGGTAGTCGAGGAGTGCCTCGTCGGGCGTCAGGGTCCGGGCCCGCACCTCGCCCTCCCCCGCCGGTCCGCCGCCGGCGGACAGCACTGCCTCCTCGTAGTCGAGCGGCTGCTGACCGAACATCGTGGCGAGCCCGGACTTGCCCTCGACCTCGACGATCAGGGTGGAGAGGCCCACGCGCGCCGCGGCGCGGGCGACCGTCGCGGTGACCACCGTTTTGCCCACTCCGCCCTTCCCGGCCACGATGAGCAGCCGAGATGCAGCGAAGAAGCGACCCGGGTCCACGATCGATGACGCTATCCAGGGCCGCTCTGGCGGCCGTACTCCTCGGGCTGGCCGCGCTGCTGCTCCAGTCGCCGGCGAGCGCGACCCCGGCTGGGGCGGCCGATCCCGGCTATGTGAGCGTCATCGAGGTCAGCGGGCTGCTCGACCGGGTCCTCGTCGACTTCGTCGAGACCCAGATCGCCAAGGCGGAGCAAGGCGGTGCGATCGCCCTCGTCCTCCAGCTGAACAGCGCCGGCGCGGTCGTGGCAGACGAGCACCTCGATCAGCTGGTCGAGCGCATCGAGAGCTCCTCCGTCCCGGTCGACGTGTGGGTCGGGCCGTCCGGCAGCCAGGCCACCGGCGACGCCACCGTGCTCCTCGCCGCCGCCCAGACCGTCGGCGTCTCCCCCAACAGCCGGGTGGAGATCACCCGCACCCTGCTCGGCGAGGGAACGCTCGAGGGCAAGGCTGCGGTCGGCGACAGGGTGAGCGCCGGCGACGCCGTCGACCTGGGTTTGGCCGACAACGCGGCCCCCACCATCGGCGAGTTCGTGCTCGGCCTCGACGGCGTCCGGAGCGAGGTCGTCGACGGCGGGCGCCAGCCGGTCACGCAGGCGCGGTTCGCACAGCTCCCGTTGGGCGGCCAGCTCATGCACACCGTGTCCAGCCCGCCGGTGGCCTACTTGCTGTTCGTGATCGGGCTCGCCCTCATCGTCTTCGAGCTCTTCACCGCCGGGGTGGGGGTGGCCGGCCTCGTTGGCGCAGGGTGCCTGGTGCTGGGTTGCTACGGCCTCGCTGCCCTCCCGACGAACCCGGTGGGCGTGGGCTTGATCCTGTTCGCCATGCTCGGCTTCGCCATCGACGTGCAGACGGGTGTCCCGCGGGCCTGGAGCGGCATCGCAACCGTGTCGTTCACCGTGGGATCGGTCGTGCTCTACGACGGCCTGTCGCTGTCGTGGATCACCCTCCTGGTCGCGATCGCGGGGATGGCCGTGGCGATGATCGCCGGGATGCCGGCCATGGTCCGCAGCCGCTTCTCGACGCCGACGATCGGGCGGGAGTGGATGGTCGGTGAGACCGGCACGGCGGTCGGTCGAGTCGCCCCGGACGGCATCGTGACCGTGCGCGACGCGCCGTGGCGGGCCCGCACGAACCGGGCCACGCCGATCGACGCCGCCCAGGCGGTGCGCGTCGTGTCGATCGACGGGCTCGTCCTCGAGGTCGAACCGCTCGAGGGCGCGGCCAAGGACCACCGGGACGGGCACTGATCCACCAGATCCCATTGATGGGATTTGGGCCACGCCACCGGTGACCATGCAACGAATGGGGCCCGCACCGCTCGGGTTCGACAGGCCTCTGACCTGGGAGTGTTCGCGATCATGAGCACATTGCTCGCGATCGATTGACCCTTGTTTCCCTCAAAGGAGCGACTGTAGGGTCGCCGCCGAAGGGGGATGCCGTGAGCGCACAGCGTGTCGACGAGGCCTGGCAGATGAAGGCCGCATGCCGGGGCCCGCAGGCAGAGGTGTTCTTCCCACCCTCCCACTTCGAGCGCAAGGACGAGAAGCTCGAGCGCGAGCACCGCGCCAAGGCGATCTGCAAGACCTGCCCCGTGCGCCAGCCCTGCCTCAGCTACGCCATCCGCATCCGCGAGCCCCACGGCATCTGGGGCGGGCTGAACGAGGTCGAGCGCAAGCAGGTCGGTTCCCGCACGAACTGAGGCGCTATCGGGTCAGGCCCGGGAGGGACGGCTCGCGCGGCTCGAGCGGCGTGCTCGCGCACGGGTCGACACCGCCACGGAGGAGTGATCGCGCCCAGCGGGGCGACCGAGGCGCGACGGTAGGCTGCGTCGGTGCTCGTGCTGCTGGCCCTCGTCTTCCTCGTGGTGCCGGTCGTCGAGCTGTACCTCATCGTGCAGGTGGCCGGGGGCATCGGGATCCCCGAGACGATCGTGCTGCTGATCGCCATCAGCTTCGTTGGCGCCTGGCTCACCCGTGTCGCCGGGGTCGGGGTGCTGAACCGGCTCCAGCGGACCGTACGAGCCGGAAAGGTGCCCTCCAACGAGCTCGTCGACGGTGCCCTCGTCCTCCTCGCCGGCGCGCTGATGATCACACCCGGCTTTCTCTCCGACGCGCTGGCGATCCTCCTCCTGCTCTCACCCTCGCGAGCCGTGGTGCGGCGCCTCGTCGTGCGCCGCATCCGGGCGCGCGGCGGCCTACTCCGCGTGGTGACCACAACGTCCACCGGCACCGCCACCCGCAGCGACGTCTGGGACGTCGACAGCTGGGAGGACCCGCCGGAGCGGCGCGGCCTCGGCCGATGACCGCGGCTGTCCCGGCGCGCGACGGCGCCACGGTCATGCTCGTCCGCGACGGCCAGCACGCCGACCGGCCCCTCGAGGTGTTCATGCTGCGGCGCCACCCGCGCACGGCGTTCGGGAGCGTGCACGTGTTCCCGGGGGGCGTCGTCGATCCCGCCGACCACGACCCGGCGCTCGATGCGCGCTGTCCGGGGCTCACCGATGCCGAGGCCTCCGCTCGGCTCGGGGTGAGCGGCGGCGGACGCGCCTACTGGGTCGCCGCGATCCGCGAGAGCTTCGAGGAGGCGGGCGTGCTGCTCGCCCGCGGGTCCGACGGTGAGCCCGTCCGCTTCGACGGCCACGCCGACGTGCAGGCTCGGTTCGACGAGCACCGCCGCGCCGTCCACGCGGGCGCGTCCTCGTTGGTCGACGTCGTCGCCGCCGAGGACCTCGTGCTGTCTGTCGACCAGGTGCGCTACTTCGCGCACTGGATCACGCCCCAAGGAGAGCCGAAGCGCTTCGACACCCGCTTCTTCCTGGCGCGGGCGCCGGCGGGGCAGGCCTACGCCCATGACGACACGGAGCTCATCGGGAGCGAGTGGGTGCGGCCCGGTGACGCGCTCACCCGCCATCGAGCGGGCGAGTTCCCGATGATCGGGCCGACCACCGTCTGCCTCCAGGACATCGGCCGGTACGCCACCTGCGACGAGCTGCTCGCGGCCGACGACCTCGTCGAGGCGGCGGCCAGGCGTGGTCCGGCATGAGCGAGCCCGCACCCGACATCGAGGTCCCGCAGCCGAGGCCCATCGTCCACGGGGTGGCGAGCGCCCTGAGCCCCCTCGTGCGGCGCATCGTCGCCAACAACCCCGGCCACATGACCGGCCCCGGCACCAACACCTATCTCGTCGGCATCGACGAGATCGTCGTGATCGATCCGGGGCCCGACGATCCCGCCCACCTCGACGCGATCGCGGGCTGCGGTGGCGATCGCATCCGGTGGATCGTCTGCACCCACACCCACATCGACCACTTCCCCGGGGTCGCGGGGCTCAAGCAGCGCACCGGCGCCGAGGTGCTCGCGTTCGACGCGCGCGACGGGCTCGAGATCGACCGGGCGCTCGGCGACGGCGACCTCATCGAGGCGACCGAGTTCGTGCTCCGGGCGGTGCACACGCCTGGGCACGCCTCCAACCACCTGTGCTTCCTGCTCGAGCAGGAGCGGATGCTGTTCTCGGGCGATCACATCATGCAGGGGTCCACGGTCGTGATCCGGCCGCCCGACGGCGACATGGCCGCGTACCTCGCGCAGCTCGAGCGCCTCAAGGGGCTGCGCCCGCGGCTCCGGTCCGTCGCCCCGGGCCACGGTCACCTGATCGAGCAGCCCGCCGCCAAGATCGACGAGTACCTGCAGCACCGCGCCATGCGCGAGGCGCAGATCCTGTCAGCGCTGGACGCGGGCACCACGAGTGTCAAGGCCATCGTCGAACAGCTCTACCCCGATCTCGTGGAGGAGCTGGTTCCCATGGCCGCGGGCACCGTGTGGGCACACCTGATCAAGCTCGAGCACGAGGGCAAGGCCCACGGTCACGAGCTCGACGGACCCTGGGCGAGCGCGTAGCGCCGCAGGCCCGGAAGCGGCGGCGTGGCCGCCGCGCTGATCGGGGCGACGTGCCGAAGGGGGGCGGGGCCCCGTGCGCTAGAGAGCGTCGAGCGCCGCGACCGCGGCGTCGAGCATCCGGGCGCTGCACCCCGCCATCTCCGCGGGCGGGATCGCGTCGGTGAGGATGCGGTCGGCGATGGCACGGAAGGCATCGGCGGCCGGGCCCGTTCCGAGCACGACGGGCTCGCCGTCGTCACCACCGATCGACACGGCTGCTTCGAGGGGCACCTGACCCAGCAACGGCACGCCGGCGTCGGCCGCCAGCTCGGCGCCACCGCCCTCGCCGAACAGGCTGTACGCCACGCCGTGCTCGCAGGTGAACGTGCTCATGTTCTCGACGACCCCGGCCACCCGCAGGTAGCTCTTGCGGGCCATCGACACGGCCCGGCTCGCCACCTTCTGCGCGGCGCGCGCCGGCGTGGTGACCACCAGCACCTCAGCGCGCGGGAGCAGCTTGGCCACCCCCATCTGCACGTCACCCGTGCCGGGCGGCATGTCGACGAAGAGGTAGTCGAGGTCGTCACCCCACGCCACGTCCTGCAGGAAGTGGGTGACGCCACGGTTGAGCATGAGCCCCCGCCACATGAGGGCCTGCTCCTCGTCCTCCACCAGGAAGCCCATCGAGATGATGCGCAGGAGCCCCTCACCCACTGGGCGCTCGTGCGGGATCATCATCTTCTTGCCGTCGCGCTCCTCCCCGGCGAGCCGACCTGAGATGCCCAGCATGCGCGGCACGGAGAAGCCCCAGATGTCCGCGTCGAGCACGCCGACGGTGAGGCCGGTGGCCGCGAGGGCGGCCGCGAGGTTCACGGTGACCGACGACTTGCCGACCCCGCCCTTGCCGGAGGCCACCAGCACGACCTTCGTCGTGGGCGCGAGCGACGTCTCCTCCGGGCGCTGGGACACGTTCCAACGGGCCTTGGCCATCGCGGACGTCTTCTCGTCCTGCGTCATCTCGGTCCACTCGAGCGTCACGTGCGATACGCCCGGCAGGGAGCCGACGCGCGCGCGGACGTCGCGCTGGATCTGAGCTCGGAGCGGACACCCCGCCGTGGTGAGCGCGATCGTGACCACGACCTCACCCTCAGGCTCCACCCGCGCCCCCTTGGCCATGCCGAGCTCGACGATGTCGCTGCCGAGCTCGGGATCGATGACACCGCGGAGCACCGCGAGCACGTCCTCGGGCGTGGGCACGGCGATGTCGGGCACGCCCGGATTCTACCGGCCTGAGCCGTGTAAACTCCACGACGACATGACCGAGCTCGCTCCTTCCGCCACTGCGCCCCGCCTCGAGCTGCTCAAGGCGCTCGGAGACAACACCCGCTACGCGATCTACCTCGAGCTGGCGCGGGCGCCGTCGCCCCTGGCGACGGCGCAGATCGCCGAGAGCCTCGGCCTCCACCCGAACACCGTGCGCCCGCACCTCGACCGCATGCGAGAGGTCGGCCTCCTCGAGGTCGTCACCGACGCGCAGGGGTCCGTTGGGCGCCCCCAGCACCGGTACTCGCTTGCCGCCGACGCACCGTCGCTGGGCTTCGAGCCCCCGGCCTTCCCGGTGCTCGCGCGGATGCTGCTGCGCCTGGCCGCGGCGACGGACGTGTCCGCGGCAGACGCCGTCGAGGCCGGCCGGGAGCAGGGGGCGACGGCCGCGCGCCGACCCGTGGCCGGCACGTGCGCCGAGGCCCTCAGCGCCGAGCTGGGAGCGCTCGGCTTCGACCCAGAGTCCGTCGTCGACGAGCACGGCGCCACGATCGCGTTCACACGCTGTCCCTTCCGCGAGCTGGCGGAGAGCAACCCCGACCTCGTGTGCGGCCTGCACCGGGGGCTGATCGAGGGCTTCACGGACGCGCGCGGCGACGGGCGGGTGCTCGAGTTCCACGGTCTGGCCGACCGGGCACCGTGCCAGGTCGAGATCGCGCAGGCGTCCCGGTAGCATGCTCTGGAAGCCCCGGTCCCTCAGGAGGCCCCACCTGTGATCACCCTCACCGACACCGCCGCCACGAAGGTCAAGGACCTCATCGAGGCGGAGGGCGAGCCGAACCTGGCGCTGCGGGTCGCGGTCCGCCCCGGCGGGTGCTCCGGCTTCAGCTACGAGATGTTCTTCGACACCGACGTCGCAGCGGACGACAACCTGGTCGACTACTCCGGCGTCCGGGTCGTGGTCGACGCGTCGAGCGCCGAGCTCCTGAAGGGCGCCACGCTCGACTACAAGGATGGCCTGCAGGGCGCCGGCTTCGCGATCGAGAACCCGAACGCGCAGCGCAGCTGCGGGTGCGGCAAGTCCTTCAGCTAGCCGGCTCCACCACCAGCACCGGCACGGCGGGGGCCGCCCGCACCATGCGCTCACCGTGGCCGACCGCGTCGCCCACCAGCACGATCGGGCGGACCATCCGACCCGCGAGGTGCTCGATCCAGTCGTCGTCGACAGGCTTCGGTGGGTCGACGCCCAGAGAGCGCCATCCCTCCTCCCAGCGCGCGGTGGCCCGGTCGAGCAGGCTCGACACGGCGCGCACGCCCACCGCGTCCTGCGCGACGTCGCGCGCCTCCTCGTGCTGGGGATCGAAGCGCTGCACCACGGTCTCGACGTCCTCGACGGCGTCGCCGCCGGCCAGCTCGTCCCACGCCCGCTCGGCGACGCGGGCGTCCTCCTGGGCGCGGTCTCGCCGGGCATGGAGGTGCACGAGCTGGTCGCTCCGCGCCTCGACGGCGCGCCGCGCCCCGAAGGCCTCGTCAGTGGTGACGGCCATCTGCTGGAGCAGGCTGGTCGACTCGGTCGTGTCCTGCTCGTAGCGGCGGTTGCGGGCCGCCCGGCCGAAGCGACGGAAGAACCCGCGGCGGCGGCCCGGCGGCGCCTCGTCGCCGGCGGGCACGTCCCCTGTCGTAACGGGCGCCAGCCCCGCCATCCGATCGAGGGTCGCCACCGCCGCTGCCTCGTCGGCGGTCGCTGCCGCCACCGCCGCCTCCAGGTCGTCCTCCGCTCGCCGTAGCTCGTCGCGTGTGGCGACCACGCCGGCGGCGCGTTCACGCACGGTCGTCGGGTGGATCGCGACACCGGCGCCGATGGCGGCGAGTCGCTCGCTCACGTCCACGGCGGCGCGTTCGACGGTTCGCTCCACGATCCGCCGCGCCGCGACCAGGCGTTCGCCGAGCTCCCGAACGAGCACGATGCCTTCGGCGTCCAGCGGCGGGAACGCGACCAGCTCCGAGAGCAGGTCGTCAGCCTCTTGCTCCGTTGTGCAGAGCTGCGCCTCCAGCTCGTCCGCCAGCAGCCTCGCCTGGGTCAGCGGGACCGCATCGGTGTGGACGTGCAGCCCAGGTGCGAGAGGTTGGTCCACACGCCGACGTTACCGGGGCCCTCCGAGGAGACGGGTCAGGGCTTCGCCGACCTCAACCTCGTCGAAGATCGTGTCGAGCCGCTCGACGACCGTCCCGTCGCTCCCGACCAGCACGAGGCACGGCTCGAACGTCAGGCCCAGCTCGTCGACCGCCGCCGTCTTCACGTCGAGCGCCTGGTCCGGATGGGCGTAGACCTCGGCGTGCAGGAGCTGCACGTCGGGGTGGTCGTCGGCGACCCCGAGCAGCACGTCGAGCACCGGTCCGCAGATCGCGATCTGGCAGAAGGCGGGGCTGGCGACGAGGAGGGCGGTCGGCCGGCCGGCGGCGATCGCATCGGCCACGGTGACGTCGTGGAGCGGGCACACAGGGTCGTGGGTGCAGATGGGATCGACTCCCTGCGCGTCCGCGGTGGTGGGCGTGACGATCGCCGGCATTGCAGCCCCGACCTGGATGACCTGCACGTCGCCCGCCGCATCGATCTTGATCGCCATCTCGACCGCGTCGCCGCCGACCTCCGTGCGGCCCGCGTAGATGCCGGGGGCGTCGACCGTGAAGCGCAGCGGGTAGTAGGCGCGGGGCAGCCCCTCCGCGTGCCGCTCGACCTCGACCGGCTCCCCCACGACCTCGTTGTCCGGGCCCAGCAGGGTGACCGTGAGCGACGTCGGGTTGCGATCGATCGGCAGGAGCCCGTCGGCGTCGGCGAGCCCGAACGGCGCGCGGACCTCCCGTCCGGCGACGAGCATCGGCGCGCCGCCGAAGAACTGCACCAGCGCGAGGCCACCACCGGAATCGTCGCCGCCACACGCTCCGAGCAGCACGGCACCGGCCGCCGCGCCGGTGCCGAGCAGGAACTGGCGTCGAGACACGGGGTTCGACGGTCGAGGGCGCACCGCAGCGAACCTATCCTCCGCCCATGGCCGACCCACGTCAGCAGGAGGCGCTGCAGCTGGAGGTCGACGGCCAGCAGGTGGAGGTCGCCGACGACGGCGCTTCCCTGCTCGACGTCCTCCGGACGACGCTCGGGCTGCGCTCACCCAAAGACGGGTGCAGCCCGCAGGGCCAGTGCGGGTGCTGCACCGTCCTCGTCGACGGTCAGCCTCGCGTCGCCTGCGTGACGCCGGCCCGCCGCGTCGCCGGGCGCTCGGTCACAACGCTCGACGGGCTCGCCCCGGACGTTCGGGCGCGGTGGGGTGACGCCTTCTGCGCGACGGGAGCAAGCCAGTGCGGCTTCTGCACACCCGGGATCATCTGCCGCCTGGAAGGCCTGCAGGCCAAGGGCGTCGCACCGGACGACCACGACGCCGTGGAGCAGGCGCTGCTCGCGCACCTGTGTCGCTGCACGGGGTGGCGCACGATCCTGGACGCGTGGGATGCCGCGGCTGGAGCGGCCCTCACCGCGGTCCCCCGCGACCTGCGCGCCGCCGCGGTCCGGGCGACGATCGAGGGTGGCGGCCCGCAGGTCGTCGGCCCGGAGGTTGCCCTGGGCCAGGGTGGGTTCGCCGACGACACGGCGCCGCCCGACGCGCTCGTCGCCGTCCCGGACGGACGCGGCGGGTGGGCGGTCGGCGCCACCCTCGCCGAGGCACGGACCGCCGCCGGCAAGGTGCCGGGCCGGCGCACCACCATCGAGGCGGCGCCGCCACTCGCCCTGCCCGAAGGCGACTGGCGGGTCGCGCTGCGAACGTCCTGGGTCGAGCCCGCCTACCTGGAGCCGGATGCATCGTGGTGCGAACCCGGCGGCGAGCCGTGGACCCCGCTGGCCAACGGGGGCGCCTTCGGCGGCAAGGTCGCGAGCATCGTCTCCGGCGCCGCTCGGGCGCTCGCGGACCAGCACGGCCGAGCCGTGCGCGTCCTGCTCGATCGGGAGGATGTCGTCCGCTTCGGCCCGAAGCGGCCGCCGGTCGCCGGTGGCGCCGATGCGCAAGGCAGGGGCGTCCTTCGGGTCGCCCGCACCCCCGGCATCGCATCCGCCATCGCCGCGGTGGCCCCGCACCTCGTCGTCGAGGAGGTCGACGTCGTCGGGCCGCCGACGTCCGCTGCCCTACGGGCCGCTGGGTGGGCCGAGGCGATGGTCCTCCTCGCCGGTGCCCGCGGCGTGCGCGCACCCGTCGACGACCCCGCCACCGGCGCGCGAGCCGAAGCGGAGATCGATGCCGCCGGCACGGTCCACATCCGGCTCGACGCCGGGGAGCCGCTCGACGAGGTCGTCCTGCGTTCGTACGCGATCGGCGCGGCGCACATGGCGCTGTCGTGGGTCGCCTCGGACGGGATCACCGTCGACGAGACGGGCACCGTCCACGACCTGACCATCCGCTCGTTCGGTGTGCTGCGGGCGGTCGACACGCCCCCGATCGAGGTGGACCTGGTGGCGAGCGACCGCCCAGCACGGCGCGGCTCCGATGCCGTGTTCGTCGCGGTCGCCGCCGCGGCGTGGCTGCACCTCGGCTGCCCGACCGACTGGCCCACCGGTGCCCGCTGGCGCTGACAGACTGGGCGCCATGGCGAAGCCCGTCGGCCCGTACACCCCCATCGTGCGGGCCGGCGAGTGGCTCATCGTCTCGGGCCAGGTCGGTGTGAGCGAGGGCAAGCTCGTGCCCGGCGGCCTCGAGGACGAGCTCTGTCAGGCCATCGCCAACCTCACCGAGCTCCTGGCGGGCGAGGGCGCGACGCTCGCCGACGTCACCAAGACGACGGTGTTCCTGCGCCACCTCGGCAGCGACTACTCGAAGATGAACGAGGTGTACGTGGAGCTCTTCGGCGACCACCGGCCCGCCCGCTCTGCCATCGGGGTGGCCGACCTCCCCCTCGGCGCCCTCGTCGAGGTGGAAGCCTGGGCCTACGTCGGGGCAGGATGACGGCCATGCCCGGCGCCATCGTCCTCGCGGTGATCATCGTGATCGTCATCCCGGTGTCCATCGCCATGTCGGGCGCCGTGGTGGCGGCGATCCTGGGCTGGTCCCTCAAGGACAACGGCGAGGCCACCCACGAAGGCAGCGAGCTCATCGACCTCAACGGGTAGCTCGGGCGCGGACCTCAGATCCCCCAGCGGGACTGGCCGAAGCGGTAGCCGACGGAGCGGACGGTCTGGATCAGGTTGGCGTGCTCCTCGCCGAGCTTGGCGCGCAGCCGGCGGATGTGGACGTCGACCGTGCGCGCCCCGCCGTAGTACTCGTAGCCCCACACGCGCGACAGGAGGGTCTCACGGGTGAAGACCTTCCCTGGGTGCGACGCGAGGAACTTGAGCAGCTCGTACTCCATGTAGGTCAGGTCGAGCGGCTTGCCGGCGATGGCCGCCTGGTAGGTCTCGAGGTTGAGGAGGAGATCGCCGTACTCGACCAGCTCGGGCCGTGTGCCACGGCCGGTGCGCCAGAACAGGTGCTTCAGGCGCGCCTCGAGCTCCCGCGGCTGGAACGGGTACAGGCAGAAGTCGTCGAAGAGGTCGTCGCGGAGCTCGAGGTCGGCGAGCTGCGCACCGGTCACGAGCACGAGCAGGGGCTCGAGGGGCAGATCGCGCTTGCGGAGCGCTCGGCACACGGCGAAGGCGCCCTCGGGTTCGTCGGCCGCCACGATGATGGCGCCCGACCACCCGTCGTCCGGCTCCGCCGACGCGACCGAGGCCTCGTCGGCGACGGCCTTCCACGGGTAGCCCCCCAGGTCGAGGGACTGCGCGAGCTCGGGCGGCACCGGGTCGGGATAGAGGAGGAGCGGTTCCATCGTGAGGTCGGGCTAGAGCCTTGGGAGGTACCGGTCGAGCTCGAACTGCGAGACCTGCGTCTTGTACTCCTGCCACTCGGCGCGCTTGTTGCGGATGAACCACTCGAAGACGTGCTCGCCGAGCGCCTCCGCGACGAGGTCGGAGCGCTCCATCTCGTCGAGCGCCTCCGCCAGCGATCCGGGCAGGATCGAGATCCCCTCGGCCAAGCGCTCCTCGTCCGTGAGCTGGTACAGGTTCGCCAGCGTCTCGGGAGGGAGGTCGTACCCCTCCTCCACGCCCTTGAGGCCGGCGGCCAGCACCACCGAGAACGCGAGGTACGGGTTGCACGACGGGTCCGGCGCCCGGAACTCGATGCGCGCCGACTCTGCCTTGCCCACCTTGATCGGCGGCACGTTCACGACGACCGACCGGTTGTTCCGAGCCCAGCTCACGTACACCGGCGCCTCGAAGCCGACCACGAGCCGCTTGTAGGAGTTCACCCACTGGTTCGTGACGGCGGCGATCTCGCGGGCATGGGTGAGCACGCCGGCGATGAACCCGCGGGCGACCTTGGACAGGTTGCGCTCGTCGCCCGGGTCGTAGAACGCGTTCGTGTCCCCCTCGAAGAGCGAGAAGTGCGTGTGCATCCCGGAGCCCTGCACGGCGGCGAGGGGCTTCGGCATGAACGTGGCGTGCACCCCGGCCTCGAAGGCAACCTCGCGCACGACGAGCCGGAACGTCATCACGTTGTCGGCCATCGTCAGGGCGTCCGTGTACCTGAGGTCGATCTCGTGCTGGCTGGGCGCGTCCTCGTGGTGGCTGTACTCCACGGGGATCCCCATGGCCTCGAGCGTGTGGATGGTGCGCTGGCGCAGGTCGGACGCGACGTCGGCCGTGGTGAGGTCGAAGTACGACGCCTGGTCGAGCGGGCGCGGCGGGCTGCTGGGATCCGAGTCGGCGAAGTAGAAGAACTCCATCTCGGGCGCGGCGTAGAAGCTGAAGCCGCGCTCGCGCGCCTTGTCGAGGTTGCGGCGCAGCACCTGGCGCGGATCGCCCTCGAACGGGTTGCCGTCGATGTTCGTGATGTCGCAGAACATCCGGGCCGAGGTGCCGTAGGAGTCGGCCCAGGGGAGCAGCTCGAAGCTGTTCGGGTCCGGCCGGGCCAGGACATCGCTCTCCTGCACCCGGCTGAAGCCGTCGATGGCCGATCCGTCGAAGCGCATGCCCTCGTCGAAGGCACCCTCGAGCTCGGCCGGGGAGATGGCGAAGGACTTGAGCTGGCCGAGCACGTCGGTGAACCAGAGCCGGATCAGCCGGACCCCTCGCTCCTCCACCGTGCGCAGCACGTAGTCGCGCTGACGTTCCATGGTGTGGCCATGATGGCAGGCGCCCCGTCGCGCCGACACCTGGCTTGCGGCCGCGTTCACATAGCGTTCACACTCGGGAAAAGGGCGGGTAACTGCCCGCTGCGAGCGTGGCCCCGCATCCCATCCGCATCACCCCTCCGTGGAGGAAAGGACCCCCGATGGCGTACAAGGCTGAGTACATCTGGGTCGACGGCACCGCGCCGACGGCCAAGCTGCGCTCGAAGACCAAGATCATGGAGGACGGGAAGAAGGACCTCCCGATCTGGGGCTTCGACGGCTCGTCGACGAACCAGGCTCCCGGCGACAAGTCGGACTGCGTTCTCCAGCCCGTGTTCAGCTGCCCGGACCCGATCCGGGGCGGCCACAACGTCCTCGTCATGTGCGAGGTGCTCTACATCGACATGACACCCCACGAGACGAACACGCGCCGCCGCTGCGCGGAGGTCGCCAAGAAGTACGCCGACCAGGAGATGATCTTCGGGATCGAGCAGGAGTACACGTTCTTCAAGGACGGCCGCCCCTACGGCTTCCCGTTCGGCGGCTTCCCGGCCCCGCAAGGTGGCTACTACTGCGGTGTCGGGGCTGACGAGGTCTACGGCCGTGACGTCGTCGAAGCGCACCTCGACGCCTGCCTCGCGGCCGGCCTCCACATCTCCGGCATCAACGCCGAGGTGATGCCCGGGCAGTGGGAGTTCCAGGTGGGCGCGGTCGCCGCCCCGCAGGTGGCCGACGAGCTCTGGCTCGCCCGGTGGCTCCTGTACCGCATCGGCGAGGACTTCGAGGTGTCGGCCACGCTCGACCCGAAGCCCGTCAAGGGCGACTGGAACGGCGCCGGGGCCCACACCAACTTCTCCACCAACGCCATGCGGGAGGGCTACGACGCCATCATCGCCGCCGCCGAGTCGCTGGCGCCGAAGGTGAAGGAGCACATCGCCCTCTACGGTCACGGCATCGAGGACCGCCTCACCGGCCAGCACGAGACGGCCCCGCACACCGAGTACTTCTACGGCGTGTCCGACCGTGGTGCGTCGGTGCGCATCCCGTGGCAGGTCGAGGTGGACAAGAAGGGCTACATCGAGGACCGCCGGCCCAACGCCAACTGCGATCCGTACGACGTCACCTACATCATCCTCGACACGGTCTGCAGCGCCCTGGCGTAACCAGACCCGACGATCGCACGAGGGCGCCCGGCGGGGGCGCCCTCGTCGCGTCCAGACCCGCCGCACGGACGCGACACACCGCAGCCCGTGCCCGTCGTCCAGCGTCAGATGCGTCGAGGGGCACAAGTTGCTAGGGGTGGGTCACGGCTACGGTGCCCGACCATGGAAGATCGATCGCCGAACGAGGTGCTGGAGCTGGTCGAGGCGCAGGGCGTCGAGTTCGTCGACCTCCGGTTCTGCGACCTCCCGGGTGTGATGCAGCACGTGTCGATCCCCGCTGCGGTGCTCGACGAGGGCCAGTTCGAGGACGGCCATGCGTTCGACGGGTCGTCGGTGCGCGGCTTCAAGGAGATCCAGGAGTCGGACATGGTCCTGATCGCGGATCCGAACACCGCCTACCTCGACCCGTTCCGCACCCGCAAGACGCTCGTCATGCACTGCTATGTGGCCGATCCCGTCACCGGCGAGCGCTACAGCCGTGACCCGCGGTACGTCGCCCAGAAGGCGCAGGAGCACCTCTTCTCCACCGGCGTGGCCGACACCGCGTACTTCGGCCCGGAGCCGGAGTTCTTCATCTTCGACGACGTGCGCTTCGAGACAACCCCCAACGGGTGCATGTACCGAGTCGACTCCGTCGAGGGCCAGTGGAACACCGGCACGGACGAGGGGCCGAACCTCGGGTACAAGCCCCGCACCAAGGAGGGGTACTTCCCCACGCCGCCGATGGACCACTACCAGGACCTGCGCTCCGACATGGCGGTGGCGCTGCACGACGTGGGCATCGAGACGGAGCTCCACCACCACGAGGTGGCGTCCGGGGGCCAGGGCGAGATCGGGGTGCGCTTCGACACGCTCCTCGCGATGGCCGACAAGCTGATGACCTTCAAGTACGTGCTCAAGAACGTCGCCTGGGCCGCCGGCAAGAGCGTGACGTTCATGCCCAAGCCGATCTTCGAGGACAACGGCTCCGGGATGCACACGCACCAGTCGCTGTGGAAGGGCGGCGAGCCCCTGTTCTACGACGAGGCTGGCTACGCGGGGCTCTCCGACATCGCGCGCTGGTACATCGGCGGCCTCCTGCACCACGCCCACGCCGTCATCGCCTTCACGAACCCGACCACCAACAGCTTCAAGCGACTCGTCCCCGGCTACGAGGCTCCGGTGAACCTCGTGTACAGCCAGCGCAACCGCTCCGCGGCGTGCCGCATACCGCTCGGCCAGCGCAGCCCCAAGGCCAAGCGCGTCGAGTTCCGCTGCCCTGACTCCACCTCCAACCCGTACCTCGCATTCTCGGCCATGCTCCTCGCCGGGCTGGACGGCATCGCCAACCGCATCGAGCCGCCCACGCCGATGGACAAGGACCTCTATGACCTCCCGCCCGAGGAGCTCGCTCAGGTCCCGCAGGTCCCCGGCTCGCTCGAGCAGGCCCTCGACGCCCTCGAGGCCGACAACGACTTCCTCCGCGTCGGCGGCGTGTTCACGGACGACCTCATCGACACCTGGGTCCACTACAAGCGCACCCACGAGGTCGACGCCCTGAGGCTCCGCCCCCACCCGTATGAGTTCACCCTCTACTACGACATTTGATCGAAGAGGGCCCTGACCAGGGCAAACACGGGTCTGAGAGCGGCTTGTTCCGTCTGTGTTCCGTCAGAGCGGCGGTAAAGGACGGCCAACAGAGTGATATCGCGCGTTGCCGCGGTCGACTGCTGACGAGTAGGCGAGAGGAGCAGGGCGGACCGGCTGCCGTCGCGCTCAGCCGGGACGACGTGACGCGGGAGCTGGCGCAAGACACTGCCCCCGATCGCACTTCGGGGACACAGGGCAACGACGTCCCGACCAGCTGGGCTGAGACGGCGGTGTGCGTGTTGCGGCACGGTGTCGACGGCGGTCTCTGCGCCTATGCGTGGCCGCGCAAGATCCGGCGGACCGTGTCGGCGTCTGGGTGTCCCCAGCCGAGGCAGAACGGGTGGCCGGCAGGGTCAGCGTAGACTTGGTGCCCCTCGACAGCTGTGAGGTCGGCGGCTGCCTGCAACGGCCTGGCCCCGAGCGCAATGGCTTTGGCGTGCGCGCTCGCAGGGTCGTCGATGTGCAGATCGATGTGGACCTGTTGAGGGTTCCCGTCCGGCCAATCAGGCGCGACGTGGTCGGGTGCGAGTTGCACGCCGATCACCCACTGCTCGTCGGCATCGAAGACGCAGTGAAACGTGTCGTCGGCGAGCACCTGGCCGTCGAGCATGCCCGCCCAGAAGGAGCTTTCAGCCGCGAGGTCCGCCGCGTCGAACACGACAACGTGTCGCATGAGGTTCATCCGCACACTTTCACAGGTGCACGCATCGCTGTCGGAAGGCTCCACTGATCGCCGTACCGGAGCCTGTCCCCAACACCCGGCTCAGGGCGCGCTACGCGCCGATAGGGACGGCACGGCGGCGAAGACGGGGGGATTATGGGGCTCCTGATCTGTGCGCAACCGAGAGCACACGCCGATACCCGGTCGATTCAGAATCGCTTCTTCACGGAGTGGGCGCCGCCCGCACGACGGTGGAGGTTCATCAGCTGTCCGATCCCGATCCCGGCATCGAGCTGAAGGTCATCGCGGAGCGTCCGACCAGCCCGTAGGCCGGAGCGCCGCCGGTCAGGCGAGCAGACCGTGGGCTGTGAGCACGGTGGTCAGGGCCCCGATGGTCGTGTACTGCACGGCTTCGAGGCCGACCTCGCGGGCTCCGTCCACATTCGCCTGGTTGTCATCCACGAACAGGACGCCCTCGGGACGGCTTCCGAGGCGCTGGCAGGCCGCCAGAAAGGTTCGTGGGTGCGGTTTCAGCTCGCCAACTTCGGAGGAGAACACGGCGACTGGGACGATCCGTGCGACGTCCGGGAGCAGGCGCCCGAACTGATCGGCGAGAGGCGGCCCGTTGTCGGTGAGCAGACCGGATCCCCGGGGCACGCGTTCAGCGAGCCGGACCACGTCGTGGTCGGGCTCGAACGCCGCGGCCCAGGCCGTGCCGAGCTGGTCGTAGGAGCAGTCCCAGTCCAGCTGGTGTCGCACCCGGGCGTGCAGACCGGCGCCATCGAGCTCGCCTTGATCGAGCGCGTCGAGCAGGGGCCGGTCGAGCAACGCGTCGACGATGGTTCGAGGACAACCGCTTCGACGGGCGAGCTCGGCGACGCGGCGTTCGGGCCGGAAGTGGCAGAGCACGCCACCGAGATCCCACAGCACAGCCTCAATCATGGAGGAACTTTCTACTATAATGGACATCCATGCGTGACGGAATGACGCTCTCCAACGGCCTCGAGCTTCGGGTGATCGGGGACCGCGTCCGCGCTGAACGCACGCGTCGGGGCCTGTCGCTCGAGGATGTCGCGGCTCGGTCGGGTGTGAGTCGAAGCATGGTCTCGGAGATCGAACGGGGACGGAAGGTGCCCACGATCGTGGTCCTGGATCGGATCACCGCTGCGCTCGGTACGAACCTGGCCCGGCTGGTCCAGCCCGAGGAGACCACTCGTGTGGTGCTCAAGCGCGCCGACGAGCAGCAGGTCGCCGAGGACCCGGCGGGATGGCGACGGCGGATCCTGTCCCCGGTGCTGCCCGACATCGAGTTCGAGTTCATGAAGACCACCATCAGTCCTGGCGTCGACGCCGGCACCTGGTTGCCGCACGGCGAACGCAGCCGGGAGTACGTCGCCGTAGAAGATGGCACCCTCCTGCTCACCATCGACGGCGAGGAGTACGAGCTGCAGGCCGGCGACAGCCTCTTCCATGACGGGAACTGCACGCACAGCTACCGCAACCCTGGGCGGGTGGACTGCGTGTACTACCTCGTGGCGGACCTTGGCGACGTCGAGCGCAACCTGCGGCCCCACCAATGACCCCGGAGGAGTTCCGCCGCCACGGCCACGTCGTCGTCGACCTCATGGCGGACTACCTCCGCGATCTGGCCGATCGGCCCGTGTGGCGCAGCGTGCCAACCGAACGACGCCACACCCTCGCCGCGCAGCCCCTTCCTGAAGACGGCCTTCCCTACGACCAGCTGCTCGACTTCACGGCGGAGCACGTTCTGCCCCACCCGTTCGGGAACGGCCACCCTCGGTTCTTCGGTTGGGGCAATCCGCCACCCGCGCCCGAGGGCGTCCTCGCCGATCTCGTGGCATCAGCCATGAACCCGAGCTGTGCCGGCGGGGATCAGGCCGCCGTGCACCTCGAGCGCTGCTGCACGCGGTGGCTGGCGGAGCTCGTCAGCTACCCCGGCGACGGTGTACTCGTGAGTGGCGGTGCCGCCGGAGCGCTGACTGCGCTCGCCGCCGCCCGGCATCGGGCTGCTATCGAGGATGGTTGGGACGACCGTGTCGACGGCTTCGCGGGCGACCGCGCCGCGCGCTTCGTCTTGTATGTCAGTGCCGAGTCGCACAGCTGCCAGCACAAGGCCGCTCAGGTGCTGGGGCTGGGTGACCGCGGCGTACGGGTCGTTCCGACTGACGCGGCCGGCCGCATGGACATGGCCGCGCTCATCGACGCGGTGCGCGCAGACCGTGAAGCCGGCCGCCGCCCCTTCTGCGTCGTGGCCAGCGCTGGGGTTGTCAGCACCGGTGTCATCGATCCGCTCCAAGCCATCGCGGACGTGTGCGAACAGGAGCGGCTCTGGTTCCACGTCGACGGCTCACTGGGAGGGTTCGGCATCCTCGATCCCAATCGTCGAGCGCGTTTCGCGGGCCTCGAGCGGGCGGACTCGCTGGTGATTGACCCCCACAAGTGGCTGTCGGTACCGATCGACTGTGCCGCGGTCCTCACGCGTGATCTCAACGACCTCCGCGGCACCTTCAGCCTCGTCCCGCCCTACCTCCGATCTCGCCCCGGCGATGACCCCTGGTACTCCGAGTACGTCCTCGATCAGACGCGACCTTTCCGGGCCCTCAAGCTCTGGGCCACCATCGCCGGTGTCGGCCGCGCCGAGCTAACGAGACGCATCACCGGCAACGTCAAGCACGCTGACCGGCTCGCCGAACAGATCCGAGCCACACCGGAGCTTGAGCTGGCAGCGGAACCCGAGCTCAACATCGTCGCGTTTCGCCACCGAGAAGGCGGCGACGAGCTCAACGGAGCGATCCCCACCGCCGTTCAGCAAGCCGGCGATGTGTTCCTCATCGGAACGCGCGTCAACGAGCGGGAGACGATACGCGCCTGCTTCATGCACTACGGCACGACTGACGCCGACGTCGACCGGATCATCCCCGCTGTCCTGCAGGTCGCGCACGACCTGCAGGACAGCGGGTAGATCGCCTGCATCTACGACATCCATCAGAAGGAGCGAGTCCTCCACGTCGCGAGGTGTCCCCCGACGCCGGCACGGGGGGCGCGCCCGATGCGCCGATAGGTCCGTCGCCGACGGGGATGGCGTGCGGGTTCTTAAGCGGCTGATAGGGCGCCTTCCAACGACACTCACCGTTCGCTTTGCATATCTCGCTCCTCGAATCGCCACATGCGCCGTTTCCGGAGCAGACCGGTTCGACCAAGAGGGTTGTGTATGGCATCATGCCGCACCTGCGGTTTCGTAGTCGATGGAGCGCAACAACGAGGATCAAAGCGTTCGGCGAACTCGTCGGCGCCAGCCATCGGACGAACACCAAGTCGCCGAGTCGACAGCAATCAGTTCCACGGAGAGGCGGATACCGAGCGATCGGCGTTGTGGGCGCCATGTCGCGAACAGCGGGAGATGCGCGTGCCGAAGCTGGACTGGGGAGCGAAAGGTCTCCCACCTCATCAGGGCCTCGCTCAATCCCTCCTTCCCGCGTTCGGGATTCGACCCTGGCAGCGCCTCCCCGTCGGTGCGACCACAACGATTCGGGTCTCGGGCGCGGTGTCGGCACCCTTTCACGTAGAGCTTGGTGATCTGCCTCGCCGTGAGCAGGTATCGGACTTCCACTGCGTGACCGGATGGTCGGCCCGCGGCTTGTCGTGGACGGGAGTCGGCTTCAACGAGTGCTACGACCGGGCGCTGCTGCCCGCACTCGACCCTGCTGTCGAAATCAGTCACGTGATGTTCGTCGGCGCCGACGGCTACCAGTGCGTGCTCTTGCTGGAGGATGCCATGCGAGACGACGTCTTGCTCGCGGATCAACTCGACGGAGACGCACTGGGCGTGGCCACCGGTGGGCCGGTGCGGTTGGTGAGCCCGCAACAGTATGGGTACAAGTCCGCGAAGCACCTCACCGAGATCCAGCTCTGCACCGCAGAACCACCTCTGCGCCCGCCCGACTGGTACCGCCGCATCGCCGCACGGCTCGTTTCACCGCACGTGCGCGCACGCGTCATACTCGAGGAGCGCCACCGCCATGTGCCCGCATGGATAGTTCGCTACCTCTATCGCCCGATGATCGCGCCGGGCGCGCACATCGCGCGTCGACGAGCGCGAAGGGGCGTGTACTAACGATCGTGTCGGAGGGGGAACACGCGCGCCAGGTCCATGCATAGTGCAACCGATCACAAGACCGCTCGACCTCCTCTGCGGGGACCTACTCCTTCCGGCTGCATGAGGCGTCTCAGCTCGCCGACAGTTCGGCGCTCGATGCCGTCGACCTACCGCCAGCCCCTGCCCCACGCCGTCACACGCTGACGTCCGTTCTTGCGGGTCGGGCCCGCCCACCGCGACAAGCAGTACCGGCGGCGCGTGCCAACGCGAGTGTCGTCGCGAGCCCGCACATCAGCAGCCCGGGGACGGTCTCTCGAAGCCGCCGCGCACCGCGGCGCACCCGAGGGACTACCGGCGGGTCAAGCGCTGTGCGTCGAGACGATCGACCTCGACCTTGACATCGCGCGCTTCGGCGACGGCCGGGTCGTTCTCCTCGATGAGGACGAGTTCGAGGCGCGATGCGAAGAACTGGCCTACCCCGCCCATGTCATCGCCGCGGCCCGCGATTCGGCGGCGCGAGTGCTCGACTCCGTCCGATCGGGTCAGGAGCCCTTCGGCGAGCCCCCGTTGGCGTGGATCACGCTCGGGCGTCGCGGCTCACTCTGAGGCGCTTGTGCCGGCCGGCACCTTGTCTGTTCTGTTTCGAATGTTTCGACTGTTGCGAATGGGACAAGCGCCTGGCACACTGCTGGACATGGCCTCGCTGCTTGATGACGTCACGATTCCCGACGAGCGCGCCGCCGCCGGGGCCGGGGTGGCCGCGGCGACGCTCGAGCGCTATCTACAGACGCATCCGTCCGGCGACGGTCGGATCAAACTGAGCGGCCAGCGCGGAGCCGATGTCGAGGTCTCGGCTGAGGCGCTCCGGCTGTTGGTCGAGATCCTCGGTCACCTTGCTCGTGGCAACGCGGTGACCGTGGCGCCGCTCGCCGCCGAGATCACCACCCAGCAGGCGGCCGAGCTGCTCAACGTCAGCCGCCCGTTCGTCGTGAAGCTGCTCGATGACGGCCAGGTCCCGTTCCGGAAGGTCGGTAACCGTCGACGCATGCGATTGGCCGACGTGCTCGCCTATCGGCGACGCGACGACGAGCACCGCGATCTGGTGCTGCGCCGGCTCACGGAAGAAGCCGAAGCGCTTGGCCTCTACGAGTAGCCGCACCTCCATCCGTTGATCGCCGTCTACGACGCCTGCGTCCTACACGACCCCGCGCTCCGGGACCTCCTCATCCGGCTCGCACGAAAGCCGGGTCTGGACATCCAAGCGAAGTGGTCCGTGCAGATCCTCGACGAGATGATGCGCAGCATCGCCGAGCGACGGCCCGACCTCGACCCCGCCCGGCTCGAGCGGACCCGCGAGCTGATGGGCGAGGCGGTCCGAGACAGCCTGGTGACAGGTCACCTGTCGCGGGTCGACGAGCTCGATCTTCCCGACCCCGACGACCGTCACGTGCTCGCCGCGGCGATCCACGCGAGCGCCGACGTGATCGTCACCTTCAACCTCCACGACTTCCCGCCCGACGCACTTGACCGCTACGGCATCGAGGCCGAACACCCCGACGACTTCGTGCTCCAACTACTCGACGTCGACACACCGTCCGTCATCGCGGCGATCGTCGAGCAGTCAGCAGCCCTCACGCGGCCACCCCAGACGGTCCCGGAGCTGCTCGACTCGCTCGCGAGCCGAGGGATGCCGAAGTCCGCGAGGGCATTCGGCGACCTGGCGCCGCGGGACTGACCTCGACCCGGCTCGTTCCGTCTGTGTTCCGTCAGAGGACGGAACAACACGGTTGCTGACGGTCACTGACGGACACCCGTTTCCCCAGGTCAGAGCCACTTTTCAGGATCCCGCCCAGGTCAGAGCACCGCCGCTTTCAGAACTACGACATCTGACGAGCAGGTGCCCTGACCTGCATTTCCGCGCGTGGGAAGTCGGCCTGTTACTTCTCCGTTCCCTCGCAGCCAACCAGCGGGCCGCCTGGGGGCGTGCTGAAAGGCATCGACGGGAGGCTGGTCGACGAGGCGGTTCGCAGTGTCGTATGGCCGTCGCTCCGTGAGCGCGGCTTCGGCCGCAGCGCCTGATCCTCGATGCTGGCGCCGTCATCGCGCTCTCGCGCTCCGACGCTCGTGCTCGCGCGGTGTTGGTGGCCGCGGTCGAGGCAGGGGCCGAGGTGTCGATTCCGGCGGTCGTCATCGCGGAGACGGTGCGGGGAGCGGCGACCGACGCCCCGGCCAATCGAGTGGTCAACGCCGTCGGCCAGGTGGACGTCGTAGACGGGGGCATCGGACGGACCGCCGGGCGACTGCTCGGCCAGGTCGGCTCGAGCTCGACCGTCGTCGCGATCGTGGTCGCCACCGCCGTCGAGGCTGCGGGCGCCGTCATCCTGACGGGCGACCCGAAGGACCTCGGGGCACTTGCGTCACGCCACCGCGAGGTCGTGGTCCAGGCGCTCTGATCAGTCCCCTGATCAGGTCATGTCGATCCATGACGAGCCGCCGGGGCCGGACCCGGATCGCCCCGTCAGAGGACGATGGGCTCGTGTCGGGGAAGAGATGACGACGGAGACACGAACCACGACTCGATCGCGTAGCGGGTGCCCAGCTCCGTGCCGTTCGTCGTGCGATGCGGCAACCGCTCGTCGAAGAACAGGGCGTCCCCCGCGTTGATCAGGGGGCGGCTCACCGACACATCGGGGGCGGCCTGCATGACCGTGGACTCGGCGAGCGTCCAGTTGAACTTCGCTCCGACGCCAGTGGGGATGATGTCCTCGAAGCGACGGGGGAGGAACTCGAGCGCCGGGCGTCCCGTGCCGGGGCCGCAGTCCGACAGGGTGATCCAGCAGTTGACCGTGCGGATCCCCTCGCCGAGGAAGGCGCCGTCCTGGTGGAAGTCGGTGCTGTCCGCGCCACGCGGTGCACGCCGGAGCACCCACTTGTTGGCGATCATGGTGGGCCGCTCGCCGAAGTACTCGGCCACCGCGGAGATCACGCCCTTCTGTGTGAACTGCTCCAGGATCTCCCACATCGTGCCGGGGGCATCGATCACGCGGATGAAGAACGGGGAGCTGAAGCCATCGGCTTCCTCCCGCCCAGCCTCGAAGGGCACGTACCAAGGCGCCACGTCCGCGGGGTCCGCTCCGTTGGCCAGGCGCTCGCGGGCGTCGAAGGCGCGATCGATCTGTTCGATGATCCGGCCGACAGTCGCCGGGTCGAGGAGGTGGTTGACGCGAAGGCAACCGTGGTTCGTGATCGTGCCGCCGACCAGCTCGCCAGACAGGTGGTCGGCCTCGATGACCGGGAGGTCCTGCTCGTCCGGGAACGCGTCGACGAGGGTGGGAGGCCATTCGGGCCGACCGGACGAGGCAGGCAGCTCGGAGGACGCTGCGTGTCGCAGCTCCACGAGCCGACGTTCGATGCGAGAGTCGCGCTTGGAGCGGTTGAGGCGGGACAGCTCGACGATCGCCTCGAGCGCGTGGCCCTCGGCCGCCAAGGAGGTCGCGGCCTTCAACCCCCGCTCGATCGCCCGCTCTCGTCCGATCACGCACGCCAAGGTAGCCCGGAACGCGTGCCCGACCGGAGGCCAGCGCCCGCTCACACTCGAGCCTCGGAGTCGTGGGCCGTGTCCCGGGGCGTACCGTCGGGCCATGACGATCGTGCTGCCTCGGCCGACGCACCAGTGCCCGCCGGCGGTGCCGTGCTCGTGCGCTGCGGCACCCGAGCTCGGCGTGCTGGTCGACCACCGTCGTGTCGCGCCAGGTCCCCGCACACGCCTGCCGCGCCCGCCCCACGCGCTCCGCCGCCACGCAGACCTCATCATCGTGGGCCGGCTGGTCACGATGGACCCTGCGCGGCCCGAGGCGGAGGCGATTGCCGTCAGCGACGGGCGGATCGTCGCGGTCGGCGACCTGGCGGAGGTCGAGGGTGTCCGCGGGCCCGGCACCGAGGTGCTGGAGCTCGGTGACCAGGTGGCCTACCCAGGGTTCGTCGAGCCCCACATGCACCTCTGGGCGTCGGCGATGCAGGACGGCTGGGTCGACTGCTCCCCCCTGCGGCTCAACGGCTTCGACGCCATCGTCTCGGGCCTGCGCGACGCCGGGCCGACAAAGCAGGGGTGGACCCTCGGCGCCGGGTTCGACCCCAGCCTCCTGCCGGGCGAGCCCGCGCTCACGCGGGACATCCTCGACGCGGCGATCCCCGACCGCCCAGCGCTGGTGCTCAACGCGTCGCTGCACTTCGCCTACCTCAACTCCAGGGCGCTCGAGGCCGCTGGCCTCCACGAGGACGAACCGGATCCCGCTGGGGGCACGTTCGGGCGCACGGCCGGTCGGCTCGACGGATCGCTGGGCGAGCTGCCGGCGATGGCCCGCGGGCTGGGGGTCGTCCCGCAGATGAGCCACGAGGAGCTCCTCGACGCCATCGTCGCCGCGACGCAGCGAGCGGCTCGCCGAGGCGTGACCAAGGTCCACGAGGCGCTCACCGGCGCGATCCTCGGCGCGGCGGAGATCGACCTCGTGCACTCCCTCTCGGATCGGCTCGCGACCCGCGTGAGCTACGCCATCAGCGGTGCCGCGCACGAGCGGCTGCTCGCCACGGGTATCGAAGCGGGGGCAGGCGACGACATGGTGCGGGCCGTGAGCTGGAAGCTCGTCAGCGACGGCTCCAACCAGGGCCGCAGCGGCTTCCAGCGCGAGGACTACCTCGGGAGCGCTCACCGTGGCCATGCCAACTACACGGTCGACGAGCTCGCCGCGCACGTCCGGCTCGCCCACGACCGCGGGTGGCAGGTCATGCTGCACGCCAACGGCGACGCCGCCATCGGGCTGGTGCTCGATGCCTACGAAGCGGGGCTGCGTGGGGCATCTGGTCTCAGGCACCGCGACCGCATCGAGCACTGCTCCGTCCCCGAGGAGGCGGACCTCGAGCGGATGGCCCGCCTCGGGATCTCACCGTCGTTCCTGATGAACCACCTGTACTACTGGGGTCGCGCCTTCGCGGAGAACATCTTCGGGCCCGAGAAGGCAGGGCGGCTCGGACCCGTGGCGTCGGCGGTGCGCCACGGCCTCCGGCCCTCGTTCCACAGCGACTACACCGTGACCGCCATCGATCCCCTCCGGTCCGTCCAGACGGCGGTGACCCGTGTCGTACGCGACGGTGACCACGTGCTGAACGGCCACGAGCGGGTGCCCGCCCAGCAGGCAATGCGCGCCGTGACGATCGACGCGGCGTGGCAGATCCACGCCGACGACGTCCTCGGGAGCCTCGAGGTGGGCAAGTACGCCGACCTCGTCGTGCTCGACGCCGACCCGTGCCTCCTCGACCCGGAGGCGATCGCTGACATCGGCATCGCTCGAACCATGCTGCAGGGCCAGGTGACGTTCAGCGCATAGGCGACCGGCGGGTGTCCGTCCGACGTCGCAAGTGCGTCGAACGGGCGGCGCCCAGATCGACATCGAGCTCGACATCCATCCCGCTACTCGGACATCGCTACGTTTCGTAGTGACATGACCACATCACTTGCATTGCCACGCAGAGTGAGACATGGTCACGGTGCGCAGCGCTGGGCTGGGCATGGCGAACGGAGTGGGCAACATGAAGACAACGCATCGGGCGGCGCAAGCGGTGGCGGGCATCGCCGTCGCCGGGCTGACCCTGTTCAGCTTCGCGGGCGCCGCGTCGGCGACGCCGTCGACGACCTGCGCGGAGTCGCACAACAGCGACACCGGGAACGGCGCGAACCAGAGCGGTCCCTACGACAGCACCTGTGACGGGAGCGCGTCGCAGAACGGCGTCGGCGCGGGCAACGCGACCGGCAAGCCGTGCGCGGGCTGCGTCGGCAACGCCGACGACAAGAACCCGCCCGGGCAGATGCCCGACGGCACCGACGCGAACGCCGGCTACGAGTGCGACACCAACCAAGGCGTCGGGCAGACCAACCCGGCGCACTCGGGGTGTGAGGATCCGGGTTCGGGGTCGTCGGGCCTGCCCGGCTGAGGTTTCCTCTCGCCACGGAGCACCGGCCCGGGGGCGGGCATGGCCCCCGGGCCGGTCCGCGCCCGGGGCGCGGGTACGGTCCGTGATCGGTGGACCGACCGGCGCACGACTCACAGGCTGCGCTGGCCCTGCTCTTCGGGCAACGGGCGTGCCGGGCCTACACCGGTGATCCCGTGGATGCCGCCGATGTAGAGGTGATCCTCAAGGCCGCAACCCACGCGCCAAGCGCGGAGAACGCCCAACCCTGGGTCTTCGTCGTCGTCCGCGACGCCGCCGTCCGGCACGCGATCGACGACCTCACGGCCTCGGTGTGGGACCAGGGTGGGCGCGCGCACTCGCTCAGCACGCTCGAACCGACGATGTTCGCCGCGGTGGACGAGTTCCTCCGCGGCGGCTACGGCGGTGCTCCGCTCCTCGTCATCGTCGCGGGCGACGGCCGTGCCGGGTCGACAACCGGCGCACTCGCCGCGTCGGTGTACCCGGCGACCCAGAACCTCCTCCTGGCGGCCGCCACGCTGGGCTACGGCTCGGCGATGACGACGATCGCCGCCGCGATGCCCGATGCCCTCGCCGCGATCGTCGGGCTCCCCGCGGGCGTGCGGCCGTTCGCGGTGGTGTCGATCGGACGGCCGGCGACCAAGCTGGGCCCACCCCAGCGTCGACCCGTCCGAGCCGTCACCCACCTCAACGCCTTCGGCACCCCCTACCCGACCCTCAGGGACGCGGTGCCCGGGCCCGACGGCGGGCCACCCCCTCCTCCACCGCGCGCCTGATCAGCACGTCGTTGTCGGCGGAGATGAAGCGATGGACCCGCGCCTCGAGGAGTCGACGGGCCACCGGGTGGAAGGCTTCGTAGGTCTCCCCGAAGGTCACCCGCGTCCTGTCGCCACCCAGCTCGTCGAGCCGGTGCCAACCGGTCGCCTTCGACCACAACGGCTTCCCGACCGCTTCGTACCGCGAGTACTCGAAGGGGCGTGAGTCCGTGATCACCTCCCACGAGCGCGCGACCCCGCCGCTCAACAGGTAGCGCGGCACGCGGAACCAGCATTGCCGCACGAGCCCGAGCCCATCGGCGTCGCCGGGGTGCACGATCTCGATGCGCACGTCGCCGTGCTCGATCACGAACCGCTCGCCCGGCGGCATGGCCGGCAGCCGCGGGTGCAGCGCCTTCCACACCTCCTCGGCGGTCGCCTCGATCTCGAACGAGAACCCGTGCTCTCTCACCGCGGCCCCCGATCGTCGAGCACGGGCCGTTGCTAGCACCGCAACGGAGCCCCCCGCTCCCTCGGTGTCGGGCTGAGCCCTCAGTTACGCTGCCGCCCACCATGTCCAGGACTCATGCACTTCGGGCGGGGCGAGTGCTGGGCGTGGCGCTGACAACGAGTGCGCTGCTCGGTCTCGTCCCTGCGTCCGCATCGACCTCGTCCGCCTCCTCCCAGCACGACGACACCCCTCCCGCCGAGTGGCTGACCTCCGACCGAGGCGGCCTCGTCCCGAGAGCCGAGGCCGCCACCGGCGCGCTCGATCGCGCCGCGAACGCGAAGGGCACGAAGACGGTCGTCGTCGAGGCGGTGGACGAGCGCGCGGCGCGGGCTGCTGTCGATCAGGTCGGCGGCACGGTCGAGCTGGCCCTCAGCGATCGTGTCAAGGCCGACGTGCCCGCTGCCTCGCTCGACGAGCTCGAGGCGGCGGCCGGTGTGACCACGGTGCGCGACCCGTACCCGATCATCCTGGACACGATCTCCGAGGGCGTGGCCGAGACCCAGGCCTCGATCTGGCAGACCGCCGGGTTGAGGGGCGCCGGCACCAAGGTCGCCATCCTCGACGGTGGGTTCACCGACTACGCGAGCCGGCTCGGCACCGAGCTGCCCGCCTCCGTCGAGACGGACTTCAGCCGCTGCAACGGCCCATTCACCTGGCAGGGCACGTCCCATGGCACGGCCGTGGCCGAGATCGTGCACGACATGGCACCGGACGCGGCGGTCCGCCTCATCTGCATCGACGACGACATCGACTTCGTGAGCGCGCTCGGCACCATGCTCGCCAACGGCGTCGACGTCGTGAACGGCTCGTTCGGCTTCTACCTCACCGGGCGAGGCGACGGGAGCGGCAGCACCAACACCGTCTCGGGCGCGGCGGCCAAGCTGCGCGACGAGGGCATCCTCTACGTCGCGTCGGCGGGGAACTCCGAGGGCCGGCACTACAACGTGAACGCCTTCGGCGATCCGTTCCCGGCCATCGACAACCCTGAGGACCTCGACCTCGTCAACATCTCGCCCGATGACGTCTTCACGGTGACGGTGGCCGCGCAACAGCGCGTGTACATCAGCATGAAGTGGGACGCATGGCCGACCACCCGACAGGACTTCGACATCTACGTCGGCAACGACACCTGTGGCCTCATGGGCGCGGGCTTCGACGACCAGGCCAGCGCGGCCTTGCCACCCGTCGAGTTCGTGACCGACGTGAACGGCGACGGCGGCTTCGTGAGCTGCTCGAACGCGACATCCACGTTCGAGGTGATCGTGGACCGCTGGAGTGGCGCGACGACGCCGCGCCTCGATCTCTTCTTCGACGGTGGCGTGCTCGCGATCGAGCACACCTCGAGCGGCTCGGTCGCCGAGCCGGCGAGCTCGCCCTCCGTGATGGCCGTGGGCGCGCACTGCGTCGGCACCGGTGCCATCCAGCCCTACAGCAGCCGCGGCCCGACCATCGACGGGCGGACGAAGCCCGACATCACCGGCCCCGACGCAACGAGCAGCAGCGTCTACGGACCGCTCAGCGGGTGCCAGTCCGGGTTCACCGGCACCTCGGCGTCGTCACCGCACGTCGCCGGCGCGGCTGCCCTCATGCTCGAGAGCAACCCCGGTCTCGATGTCGCCGAGCTCCAGCAGCTGCTGGAGGACCACGCCCTGGACTCCGGCACCGCTGGCAAGGACTCGACGTTCGGCTCCGGCCGCCTGCGCCTGGGGACCGCCGGCGACTCACTCCTGCCGACACCGCAAGCCTTCACCGGCATCACCCCGGTGCGGATCTTCGACAGCCGCCCTGGAACCCAGTACCCGGCCGAGAGCCCCAACCGCACGACCCCGCTCGGCCCGAACGGCAAGGTCCGCGTGCGGGTGCGCAACATCGTCGGGGTGCCGGGCGACGCCACCGCCGTCGTGCTCAACGTGACGGCCGTCGCGCCGACCGCCGCCGGCTACGTGACCGTGCACCCCGGGGGCGCCGTCCCGAACGCGTCCAACCTCAACTTCGCGCCGGGCCAGACGGTCGCCGTCCACGTGACCGCCACGGTGGCCAGCGACGACATGGTCGAGCTGGTGAACGCGGTGGGGAGCACCCATCTCGTGGTCGACCTGGCCGGGTGGTACGGGCCGACTGGCAGCGGCGGACCCAGCACGAACCGCCTCACGCTGCTGGCGACGCCCGGACGCGCCATGGACAGCCGTGCCGGGACCCTGGGGTACGCCGAGGCCGTGTTCGGGCCCAGCGGCCGCACCACACCGGTTCCTGCGGGCGGGGAGCTCGCGGTCCAAGTCGCCGGCCTCGGAGGCGTGCCCGCGGATGCGACCGCCGTGGTGATGAACGTGACGGCCGTCGGCGCGACGAAGAGCACCTGGATCACCGCCTACCCCGGCGGGCAGGCGCGACCAGTGGCATCGAGCCTCAACCTCGCGGCCGGACGCACGGTCGCCAACCTCGTGGTGCTCCCCGTCGGCCCCGGTGGCGTGGTCCGCTTCTACAACGAGGCCGGCGACACGCACCTCATCGTCGACGTCACCGGGTGGTTCCAACCCGGCGTGGGCGCGGGCTATGTCGCGCTCGACCCGCCGACGCGCGATCTCGACACGCGCACGGGCACAGGGCTCCGGCTGGGCGCGCTGAGGTCCGGTAGCACCTACCGGCTCAAGGTCGCGCGCTACAACGGCGTGCCCGCGGACGCGGCGGCGGTCATGCTCGGCGTCGTCGCGGTGAGTCCCACGACCAGCGGCTACCTCACCGTGTACCCGGGATCGGCCGCGCTGCCGGCAACCTCAAGCCTCAACTTCCCCGTCAACGGAACGGTCGCCAACGCGGTCGTCGCCCGGCTGGGGACCGACGGCACCGTCGCGTTCACCAACTCCGCCGGCTCCACCCACGTGATCAGCGACCTGGCGGGCTACTTCATCGACCCCGCCAACCAGCCCCAGCCTCTCAACTAGGAGACTGTTGAACAACGGCGTCCTAGTGCCGCGTCAGGTGAGAGCGGCGCGCAGCGCTGCGCCGGCTCGGTCGAGGGCGTGCTTGGCGTCGTCGAGGAGCGCGGCCATGCCGAAGAAGCCGTGGATCTGCCCGTCGTAGCGCACGGACTCGACCCTCACGCCCGCGTCGCGCAGGGCGGCAGCGTACGCCTCGCCCTCGTCGCGGAGCGGATCGAACTCCGCGGTGAGCACGAGGGCGGGCGGGAGACCCGCGAGGGAGTCGGCGTGGAGCGGCGACACCGACGGGTGCTTCGGATCGAGCGTGTCGAGGTAGTGATCGACGAACCACACCATCGCGTCCTTCGTGAGGAAGTAGCCCTCGGCGTTCTCGTCCATCGAGGGATGGGTCAGCGTGCAGTCGACGACCGGGTACACGAGGAGCTGGAAGGCGATCGCCGGACCGCCGTCGTCGCGGACCCGCTGGCACAGCGCCGCCGCGAGGTTCCCACCGGCAGAGTCGCCGCCGACGGCTACGCGGGTGGCGTCGACACCGAGCTCGCCGCCGTGCTCGACCGCCCACCTCAGCGCCGCGACCGAGTCGTCCAGCGCGGTGGGGGCCGTGTGCTCGGGCGCGAGTCGGTAGTCCACCGACACCACGACAGCCCCCGATCGGTTCGCGAGGGCCCGCGCGGTCGCATCGGCGGTGTCGAGGTCGCCGATCACCCAGCCGCCGCCGTGGAGCCACACGAGCAGCGGTGCCCCGCCGCCCCGAGCGCCCTCCGGTGTGTAGACGCGGACCGGCACGTCGACCATGCCCGGCACGACGCGGTCCTCGACGACCGCGACCTCCTCGGGCTGGTCGAACGCCGAGAGGTTCTTGAACATGGCGCGGGCCTCTGCGGGTGAAACCTCGGTCATCGCCGGTCCCTCGAGCTGGGCCAGCCCGTCGAGCAGCGACTTCACCTGCGGGTGCAGCGGCACGTCGATCCTCTTCCCCCGGCCCCTCGGCTCGGTAGCGGTGGTCCATCATGGCGCAGCACCGATCAGGACTGGTCGTAGAAGCGCCGCTCGACGACACGGCGCGCCCGCCGCGTGACCCTCCGGTAGTCCTCGCGGAGCTCCGGCACCGTGCAGCCGAGCGAGCGGGCCACGCGCGCGATCAGCTCGGGACGGGTGGGCAGCGAGTCGCCCGCGCCTACCACCAGGAACGTGCGGTTCCGTGCGCCCTCGCAGAACCGGTAGGCCTCCTCGAGGGCCTCGGCCTCGTCGGCCGGCAGGTGGCCCGCCTCCACGAGGGCCCCGAGCGCAGCCACCGTCGAGGCCTCCGACACCCCGTGCCGCAGCTGCAGCAGCTGCACGGTGAACTCGATGTCGGCCAGCGACCCCCGGCCGAGCTTGAGGTGGAACTCGGGGTCCTCGCCGGGTGCGATGCGCTCGCGCTCGATGCGCACCTTCATGCGCCGCACCTCCCGCTCCTCCGCCGCGGTGAGCGGCTGGGACCACACTGCGGCTCGGATGCGATCGACGAGACGGCGCCCGAGCGCCGCGTCGCCCGCCACGAACCGGAGGCGCAGGTACGCCTGACGCTCCCAGGTGGACGCCCAGCGGTCGAGGTAGCCATCCCAGCCATCCAGGCTGCGAGCCAGCGGGCCGCTGCGGCCCTCCGGGCGGAGGTCGGCGTCGACCGCCCAGATCCGCTCGGCAGGCGTGTCGCCCCCCACGAAGCGCAGGAGCCCACCCGCGACCCGCTCGGCGTCGGCGGCGTCGGCGCCCTCGTGCACGAAGGCGAGGTCGAGGTCGCTCGCATACCCGAGCTCCGCACCGCCGAAGCGACCGAACGCGATGACGGCGAACGGCAGCTGTGGATCGAGCGAGCGCAGGGCGCCTTCGAGCGTGGCCTCCGCCAGTCGGGTGAGGTCGGCGCCGACCTGCTCCACGCCCGCGTGTCCGAACACATCCCGAGCCGCCACGCCGAGCAGGTGGCGCTGCTTCCAGCGCTGGAGCGCGCGCTGACGATCGGGCAGGTCGGTCCGCCACGAGATGGCGCTGAGCCCGCTGGTGACGAGGTCACCCCAGGGCTTGGTGCGCAGGCGGTCGGGGTCGGGCAGGCGCTCGATGAGGTCCGGGTTGGCGACGAGCACGTCGCCCAGGTGCCGGCTCGTGCCCAGCAGCAGGGCCAGGTGACGCGCGACCTCCGGCGAGTCCCGGAACGCGGTCGCGAGCGCCGTCGACCGCTGCTCGCCCGATGCCAGACGGCGCAGGCCGAGCAGGCCGAGGTCTGGGTCGGGTGAGGCGGACAGCCAGTCGAGGAGCAGCGGCAGGAGCTGCTGCATCATCCGCGATGAGCGGGTGAGGCCGCGGGTGAGCTCGGCCACGGCTTGGCGCGTGCGCTCGACGTCCGCGAACCCGAACGCCTCGAGGCGCTGCGCGGTGGCCAGCTCGCCGAGGGGACCCGCCCCGGAGAGCGACGCGAGCAACGGCCGGAACCACACGCGCTCGTGCACCGTGCGGACGCGTCCTCGATGACCGGCGAGCTCGGTCGACGGGAACCGAGTGCGTCTGGCGCTCGTCCTCGAGCTGCAGCACGTGCTCGACCCGCCGCAGGAAGCGGTAGGAGTCCACCAGCACCTCGGCGTCATCGGGGTCGACGTACCCGCCCTGGCGGAGCTGGGTGAGGGCCGCCAGCGTGCCCGGCACGCGGAGCGCGTCATCCACCCGGCCGTGCACGAGCTGCAACAGCTGGGCGGCGAACTCGACGTCACGGATTCCGCCTGGCCCGCGCTTGACGTCGCGCTCGGCCGCGCCCCGTCGCCTGACCTCCGCCTCGGCGCGCACCTTGAGCGACCGCACGTGGCGCAGCTCGTCCACCCCGAAGGGCGCCTCCCAGACCTCCCGGGCCGCCGCGACCGCCCACGACTGCCCGAGCGCGCGATCCCCGCTCACGGGCACCGCCTTCAGGAGGGCTTGACGCTCCCACGGCTGCGCCCAGCGCTCCCAGTAGGCCTCGTAGGAGGGGAGGGTGCGTACGAGCGGTCCGTCGCGGCCCTCGGGCCGGAGGTCGACGTCGACCCGGAAGGACCGCCCGGCGAGGTCGAGGAGGCTGCGCCCCGCACGCGCCAGGCGATCCGGGTCGCCTCGACCGACCAAGGTCACGTCGACGTCACTGGCGTAGTTGAGCTCTGCGCCGCCGAGCTTGCCCATGCCGATGACCGCGAGCGCATCGTCGGGCGCGAGGTGCTCGCTCGCCAGCGCGTGCGCATGGTCGAGCACGGTGGCAGCCATCGACGCCAGCGCCGCCGTGACCTCCTCGACGGACGCGGCGCCCGCCAGGTCGCGAGCGGCGATGCGCAGCAGCTCGCGACGCTTCCAGGTGACGATCTCGTCGACGCCGCCCGCGGGTGGCAGCGCCGGCGTGGCGGCGGGATGGAGCATCTCGAGCGAGCCGGCGTCGGCGAGCAGCAGGCGGCCAAGGCTGCGGCTCGCCGCCAGCACACCCACGAGCGCCTCGGCCGAGCTCGATCGCGCGTCGAGCTGGGCGGGGAGATCAGGGTGGACCTCCACGAGCCGCTCCAGTGCTCGGCGCACCCGGTCGGGATCGGCCGACCGGGCAACGAGGTCGGTGACGGACATGGTCGTCATGCCAGGTGCGGGGCGATCAGCGCGATGTGGGCGCGACACTGCTCGGCAGTGCCAGCGTCGCCGCGTGCGGCTGCCGACACCCCCACCTCGACGGCGGCAACCAGGCACCACTCGGCGAGGCCCGGCGGCTCGACCGCAAGGCGCTCGGTGACGATCCCCAGCCGGGTGGCGACGAGGGCCGCGGGGTCGGTCGCCCGGAGCGGATCGGGCTGCCAGACGAGTCGGGGCCCGTCGTACGCCGCGTCGCCGACCATCGGCTTCGGGTCGATGGCGAGCCAGGGCTCCCTGGTCGCGGCCAGCACGTTGGTGGGGTTGAGGTCGCCGTGGAGGAGGACCTGACGGGTGGCGTCGTCGAGGGGCTGCCGCATCGTCGCGAGCGCACGACGGGCGAGACCAGGATCGGCGGCCGGGTGCGCTTGTAGCTGCCCGTCGAGCTGGTCGGCCCAGGGCGTGAGCACCTCAGCCAACGAGGGCAGGCCGGACGGTGGCGCCATTGCGTGCAGCCGTGCCCCGACCGCGCCCCCGATCCGCGCTGCCGCGAGCGGATCGGGCTCGTCGGCCAGCGCGCTCCCGGGCTCGCACCGCTCGAGGAGGAGTGCGCAGCGGCCCGCGTCGTGCGCGAGCAGGTGCACAGCCCCGGCGCCGTCCCAGGCGGCCAGGGCGATGGGCTCGGGCGCCGACTCAGGGTGGGGGTGCTGCACCTTGAGCACGGCATCGGTCCCGTCGCCGCGCCGGCGAACCGGTGCCACCCACGAGATGTTCCCGCCGGGCTCGTACGGCGGCCCGACGTCGAGGTCCCACGCATCGGCGAGCTCGTTCACGATCGACGGGACCCGCGCCAGCCAGGCGCGTCCGCTGTCGCCCTCCCAGGCGACGACCGTCGCGGCCAGGTTGGCGGGGATCACGACCTGGGCCACGCATCCCAGCCTCCCAGACCCCAGCGTTCGGGGAGCGGGACGAGCCACGTACGCTGGGGGCATGGCGCGCATCCGGCTCGGGCTGTGTCAGCTCAACACGGTGGTCGGCGACCTCGACGGAAACGTGGAGCGGATCCTGGCGGCCTACGACGAGGCGGAGGCGGCCGGTTGTGACGTCGCCGTCTTCCCGGAGCTCGCCATCACGGGCTACCCGCCGGAGGACCTCGTCCTGAAGCCGGGCTTCGTAGCCGCCAACCGGGCGGCGCTCGACAAGGTCGCCGCCCGCACGGGCCGCTGCGCCGCGGTCGTCGGCTTCGTGGACGCCGACCGCGACCTCTACAACGCGGCGGCGGTCTGCGCTGGCGGGATCATCGCCGGCGTCTACCAGAAGCGGCTCCTCCCGAACTACGCGGTGTTCGACGAGCAGCGGTACTTCGCTCCCGGCACCGCGCCGCTCACCCTCTTCGAGATCGCGGGCGTGCGAGTGGGCGTGGCGATCTGCGAGGACGTGTGGAGCGCCGAGGGCCCGATCTCCGCCCAGTCCGCCGGTGGCGCCCAGCTCGTGGTCATCCCGAACGGCTCGCCGTACTTCGAGGGGCGCCACGCCGAGCGAGAGCGGATGGTCGCCACCCGGGCCGAGGACGCCCACTGCCACATCGCCTACGTGAACCAAGTCGGCGGGCAGGACGAGCTGATCTTCGACGGCGCCTCCTTCATCGTCGACGACAACGGCGACCTCGTGCACCGGATGGCCCAGCTCCGGCCCGGCGTCGACGTGGTCGACCTCGACATCCGTCCTGTGTTCCGTACCCGCCTCCTCGACCCGCGCGGCCGCGACACGGCCCCGGCGCTCGCGGTCGTGCCGATCTCCGCGGCCGTGGCCGACCACCCCGGCGACCCGCAGCCGCCTCGGGTGCGCCCCCTGCTCCCACGCGTCGACGAGGTGTACGACGCTCTGGTGCTCGCGACGCGCGACTACGTCACCAAGAACGGCTTCACCGACGTCGTGTTCGGGCTCTCGGGCGGGATCGACTCGTCGCTCGTCGCGCTGATCGCGGCCGATGCGATCGGCCCGGAGCAGGTGCACGCCGTGTCGATGCCGAGCCGCTACTCCTCCGACGGGTCCACGACCGACGCGGAGGCGCTCTGCGACGCCACCGGCATCGACCTCCGCACGATCCCGATCGAGCCGGCCTTCACGGCCTTCATGGAGCTGCTCGGCCCCAGCTTCGGGGGCCTCCCGCAAGACCTCACGGAGGAGAACCTGCAGCCACGCATCCGCGGCACGCTGCTGATGGCGCTCTCGAACAAGTTCCGCGGCTGGCTCGTGCTCACCACCGGGAACAAGAGCGAGCTCGCCGTCGGCTACTCCACGCTCTACGGCGATACCGCCGGCGGGTTCGCCGTCATCAAGGACGTCCCGAAGCTCCTCGTGTACGACCTGTGCCGGCTCCGCAACCAGCGCGCCGGCCGTGCGGTCATCCCCGAGTCCGTCCTCACGAAGCCGCCGTCCGCCGAGCTCCGGCACGGGCAGCGCGACGACCAGTCCCTTCCGCCCTACGAGGAGCTCGACCCGCTGCTCGAGGCCTACATCGAGCACGACCTCACCCGGGCTGACCTCATCGAGCGTGGCTTCGAGCCCGCGATGGTCGACCGGATCACGCGGCTCGTCGATCTCGCGGAGTACAAGCGCCGGCAGAACCCGCCAGGCCCGCGCATCAGTCCCAAGGCCTTCGGGAAGGACCGTCGCATGCCCATCACGAACGCGTACCGCGGATGAGCTCGATCACCGCGGTCCTGTTCGACTTCGCGGGTGTGCTCACGTCGTCGCCCTGGGTAGCGCTGACCGCCGCAGGCGGCGGGAACCTCGAGCTGCTGATCGGCTCCTACGAGGAGGACACGGACCATCCGTGGCACCAGGTCGAGCGCGGTGAGCTGACCCTTGCCGCCTGGGCGACGGCCGTCAGCGAGACAGGCCGTCAGCAAGGCATCGAGGTCGACTTCACCCCCTTGCAGGCGATGCTCGGCGAGATGACGCTGCACGAGCCGATCATCGATCGCGTCCGCACCCTCCGCGCCGAGGGCTACCTGCTCGGGCTCATCACCAACAACGTGCGCGAGGGATCCGCGATGTGGCGCTCACTCGTACCGGTCGACGAGCTCTTCGACGTGGTGGTCGACAGCTCCGAGGTCGGCATGCGCAAGCCGAACCCGGCCATCTACCACCACGCCCTCGACCTGCTCGGCGGCGTGTCCCCAGTGCAGGCCGTGTTCCTGGACGACAGCCCCGGCAACGTGGTCGGCGCGCAGCGCGCGGGGCTGCACGGCATCCTCGTCGAGGACCCCGCCGACGCCGTGGCCGCGCTCGACGCCCTGCTCGCCAGCTGAGCCTTCGACGGGTCAGGTCTTGCGGTGGGCCGAAGCGTCCCAGGTGGCCACCATGGCGGCGTAGCGGCCCCCCTGCTCGACCAGCGTCTCGTGGGTGCCGAGCTCGACGACCGCGCCGTCCTCGATGACGGCGATCCGATCGGCCCGCATGGCAGTGGCGAGGCGGTGGGCGATCAGGATCGCGGTGCGCCCGTCGAGGAGCGTGTCCAGCGCGTCCTCGATCTTGGCCTCGGAGCGGAGGTCGAGGTTCGACGTCGCCTCGTCGAGCACCAGGATCCGCGGGTGGGCGAGGAAGGCGCGCGCGAGGGCGAGGAGCTGCCGCTCTCCTGACGACAGGGACACGCCGCGCTCGTGCACCGGGGTGTCGAGCCCCTCGGGCAACCGGGCGATGAGGTCCCCCAGGCCGACCAGCTCGCACGCCTCCTGCACCTCCGAGTCGGATGCGTCCGGGCGGGCGAACGCGACGTTGGCGCGGATGGACCCCCCGAACAGGAACGCCTCCTGGGGAACGGCGCCGACCTGGCGGCGCACCGAGTCGAGGGTGACTTCGCGGACATCGATGCCGTCGAGCAGCACCCTCCCCTCGGTGGGGTCGTAGAGCCGGTTGACGAGCTTCGCGATGGTCGACTTGCCCGCGCCCGTCTCCCCCACGAAGGCGAACGTCTCCCCCGCCGCGATGAAGAGGTCGACCCCGTGGAGCACGGGACGACCCTCCTCGTACGCGAACGTCACGCCCTCGAGGCACACCTCCCCGCGCAGCTCGGGGAGCGCCGGCGCGTTCGGGCGCTCGGCGACCGTCGGCGTCTCTGCCAGCAGGTCCCGGATCTTGCGGACCGACGCCTGCCCCTGCTGGTACGTGTTGTACAGCTGCACCAGCTGCTGGATGGGCGCGAAGAAGGCGGTGAGGTACAGCACGAAGGCGACCAGCTCGCCGATCTCCATGGTGCCGTCGAGCACCCACCGACCCCCGATCACGAGGATCACCACCTGTCCACCCATGCCCACGGCCTCGGTGATCCCGCTGTACGCGCCTCCCACCTCGGCCGTGACGTCGTTGGCCTGGCGGTAGCGCAGGACGATCGATCGGTGCTCCGCCACGTTGCGCCGCTGGCGGTTGTGGGCCGTGACGATTCGCACGCCGGAAAGGCTCTCCTGGAGGTGCGCCATGACGTCGGCGATCCGATCGCGGACGAGGTCGAAGGCCGTGTCCGACCGGGTCCGGTACCAGAGGGTGGCGCCGACCATCGCTGGCACCACGACAAGCAGCGTCACGGCCGCCAGCGCGGGGTTGAGGAGGAACAGCACGCCGGAGACGAAGAGCACCGTGAGGCCCTGGACGAACATCTGGACCACGCCCTCCTGAAGGAGCTGCGTGAGGTTGTCGAGGTCGCTCGTCATCCTGGTCATCAACCGGCCGGCCTTCTCGCGCGAGAAGAAGTCGATAGACAGCCGTTGGAAGTGGGCGAACACCTTGAGCCGCAGGTCGTAGAGCAGCCGCTCGCCCAACCTCCCCGTCCACCGGATCCGGCTCCGACTGGTCACGGCACCGACGACGACGCTCAGCAGGTAGAGCGCCGCGACGACCACCACCACCTGGCGGTTCGACACGCGGATGCCGTCGTCGATCGCGATCTGCGTCAGCAGGGGCCCGGCCTGGAGGGCCACCGTCTCGAGGGCGACGAGGGCGACCGACGCGACCAGAGCCCGACGATGCGGCCCGAGGAGCTGGCGCAACGAGAAGGGCCGTTGGTCGGAGACCACCGGTTCGAACGGCACCGGGGGCTCGACGTGATCCGGCTCGTCCCGCACGAGCCCGTCGACCCGCGCCTGCATCTCGGGAGGCACGCCGGCGAACGGGAGACGACTCCCACCCGCGACCGGGCCACCGAACCCGCCGCCGGCCGGACCGCCGAAGCCTCCCCCGCCCCAGGCCATCAGGGCATCTCCCCGAGACCGGCGGGCTGGGCCGCCGGGGCGTCGCGGTCGGCCAGCTCGGCCCGGAGGGCCGCCTCGGCCTGGGCCTGCTCGGCCCGGGCACGCCGCTCGGCATCCGTCTCCTCGATGTGGGCGAGCACCTCCGCGTAGCGCGGCTCGGTGGCCATCAGGCCCGCATGGGTGCCGTCGGCCACCACTCGACCGCCCTCGAGCAGCACGACCCGCTGGGCGAGGTTGATGGTCGAGATCCGGTGGGCGATGACGAGGGTCGTGCGCCCCTGCGTGAGCACCCGCAGGGCCGAGTGGATCTCCTCCTCCACCTGCACGTCGATCGCGCTGGTGGCGTCGTCCAGCACGAGGATCGCAGGATCATCGAGCAGCGTGCGGGCGATCGCGATGCGCTGCCGCTGCCCACCGGAGAGCGTGTAGCCGCGCTCGCCGACCTCGCTGTCGAACCCCTCTGGGAGCGCGTCGATGAACGCCTCCGCTCCCGCGGCACGCGCCGCCGCCCGCACCTGCGCATCCGTGGCATCGGGCCGGCCGTAGGCGATGTTCTCGCGCACGGTGGCCGAGAAGAGGAACGGCTCGTCGAGCACCAGCCCCACCGCCGCACGCAGGCTGCGCACCGTGAGATCCCGGACGTCCTGTCCGTCCACCAGCACTGCTCCCTCTGAGACGTCGTAGAAGCGGGGCAGCAGCCGGGCGACCGTCGACTTGCCGCTCCCGGTCCGGCCGATGAGGGCCACGGTCTCGCCGGGCGCAAGGTGCAGGTCGAGGTGCTCGAGCACCGGGCCTGCCTCGCCGTAGCGGAACGTGACGTCGCGCAGCTCGATCTCTCCGCGCGGCGCGAGGAGATCGATCGCTCCGGGACGGTCGACGACTTCCGGCTCGCTGTCGAGGATCTCGTAGATCCGATCGGCGGACGCCGCGGCGCGCTGGCCCAGCAGGAGCATGAACCCGAGGATCCGGAAGGGTGCCTGGAGGAGCACCACATAGGCCGTGAACGCCACCAGCGTGCCCACGGTGACGCTCCCGTCGATGGCGAGGAGGCCGCCGTACAGGAGCACCGCCGCGAGCCCCAGCCGAGGCAGGGCCTCCATGAGCGGCGCGTAGTGCCCCCGCACGTCGACCTGACGGATCGACGCCCACCGAAGGCGCCGGGCGGCGAGGGCGAGGTCGTCGAGCTGCTGCGCCTCAGCCGCAAACGACTTGACGACTCGGGCGCCGGTGACGTTCTCCTCCACGATCGTCGCGACGTCGGCCGTGCGCGCCTGCACCACCCAGCTGATCGGGAAGAGCAGCTCGCGCATCCGCACACCGACGACGTATGTGAACGGGATCGGGGCGACCGCCACGAGGGTGAGCGGAACGTTGACGCTGAGCATGATCCCGACCGCGACTAGGAAGCTCGTCAGGCTCAGCACCACGATGGGCAGGAACGTGAGGAACATCTGCACCGAGCGGATGTCGCTGTTGGCTCGGGAGATGAGCTGGCCCGACTGGACCCGGTCGTAGAACGGGAACGACAAGGTCGTGAGGTGCTCGTAGATGGTGGTGCGCAGGTCGTACTCGAGCGCGAACGCGATCTTGTAGAGCGTCGAGCGGTAGAGGTAGGTGAGCCCACCGCGGAGCACGGCCAACACAGCCAGCACGACGACGAAGGGCGTGAGGCTGCTCGTGCGGTCGGTGAGGCCCCGGTCGATGGCGGCCATGAGCACCCGCGGGGCGACGACCTGCGCCAGCATGGCCACCGCCGCCGCGGAGAGCCCCACCGCCAGCGGGCGCCAGCGCGCCGCCAGCAGCGGCCGCACCCGCCGGATCCACCCGAGATCCCGATCGGACGCGATCGCGGCCGCTGGCGCGGGCGCCGCGCCGCCCGGCGGGAGCGGCGGCTCGTAGCTGCGCGACGCCCCGCGGAGCCGCTCGAGGTCGCGGTCGAGCGCAGTCACGTGGTCAGCAGAACCCCCTCTGCCCGCGCACGAGCGGGCCACCCGAAACCCTGGCGTGCCCGCCTGCCGGGCACAACTCGACAGGCGCGGAGCACCGAGCCTGTCCCACACTGTGCGCCATGAGCGGACGCGTGGCCTCGCACCCGCGCGCGGGGGACGCCGCGCTCGTGGTCGCCGCGATCTGCTTCGGCGGCACGTTCCTGATCGTGCAGGATGCCGTCCGCACGGTCGAGCCGATCCCCTTCCTCGCCGTGCGGTTCCTCCTGGGGGCGGCGGCGCTCGCACCGCTCGCGCGCCGGCGACCGTCCTCGCCCGGGGAGGTCCGAGACGGCGTCCTCGCCGGTACGGCCCTCGTGATCGGCTACGTGCTACAGACCGTCGGCCTGCAGTACACCGGCTCGGCGACGTCCGCGTTCATCACGTACCTGCTCGTGGTCTTCGTGCCGATCCTGGCGTTGGTGCTGCTCCGCCGCCGCCCGCACCCGGCCGCCCTGGTCGGGATCGCCATCGCCGTGGTCGGCCTCGTGCTGCTCACCGATCCCGGGGGCAGCCGCGTCACCAGCGGCCTCGGGCGGGGTGAGCTGCTCACGCTCGGGTGCGCCGTGGCCTTCGCCGCCCACGTCGTCATCCTCGGCGAGACGGCCCACCGCCACGATCCGATCCGGCTGGCGACCGTCCAGGTTGCCGTCGTCGGCGGTGCCTGCGCGATCCCTGGGCTCTGGCTGGGCGGCTACGCGTTCCCCGTGCCGGCCCTGGCGGCAGCGGTCGCCACCGCACTGGTCGCGACCGCTCTGGCCTTCGTCCTCCAGGTCACCGGCCAGCGCACGGTGCCCCCTGCCCGCGCCGCCCTGCTCCTGCTGCTCGAGCCGGTGTTCGCCGCCATCGTGGCGACCCTGGGCGGCGACCCGCTGCGCGCGTCACAGCTCGGCGGGGCCGCCCTCATCCTCGTTGCCGTCACCGTCTCCGAGGCGCTGCCCTCGGTGCTCGAGCGCCGGGATCGCTGTGTGTCGACCGTCACTTGACCAGCGGGTCAACACGCGGGAGGCTGACCCCGATAACGATCGTTCTCAGCCCGTCGCCTCGTGGCGGGCGCAGCAGGGACCGGGGGGTCTGAGGCTTGGCTGATCCGAGGAAGCCGCGAGCACCGTTCGCACCGTGGGACCGCCGGGAGCTCCCGGGGATCTTCACCGTCGAGGAGTCGGCGCGGCGTGTCGGCAACTACAAGTGGGTCGAGATGCGCCTCTTCGAGGTTCTCGGCGGCTGGGTCGCCACCATCCCGGAGCTCGACGTGAAGCTCCGCCTGGGCACCCACTGCTACCACCACGCATGGCACTCCGAGCTGTGGCACAAGCGCCTGCCGGAGCTCCGCGAGATGAACCCGGAGCGCCTCACTGCGCCGCCGAACGACGAGCTGGTGGCGTTCATCGACGCGATGACGGAGCCCGAAGGTCCCGACTTGACCATCGAGAAGCTGGTCGGCGCCTACCGAGTGCTGATCCCGGCCAAGATCGCCGCGTACACGTATCACCTCAACAACACGTCCACGATCACCGATGCACCTACCATCAGGTCGCTCAAGTTCATCCTCCAGGACGAGCTCGACGACTGGCGGGACGGCGAGATGATGATCCAATCCCTGATCCAGACCGAGGCCGAGCTCCAGCGGGCCATCGATCACCAGGCCATGCTGCAGAAGCTGATGCTGGCCGCCGGCGGGATCGCCGGGCCGGGCAGCATCGGTGATTCCTACGAGGCCACCGAGGAGGCCCACGCATGAGGAAGTCCTTCCCCGTCGAGGATCTGGCACGCGACGATCGCTTCGTCCGCGTGCCGATCATCGAACGGTTCAACGACCCGCGCACGGCGCGGCAGGAGGACGGCCCGAAGGGCAAGCGCGGACCCGGACGGCTCACCCCAGACCGCCCCGACGCCCCCGATGCCGCCCGCGCCCTCATGCACGGCATCTTCGTCGGCGAGATCCAGGCCCTCGAGGGTGCCGGCCGCACGTGCTGGGACTTCGAGGTCGGCGCCGGCAACGGTGAGGGCATCCCGGAGGTGCCGTTCGAGCTGAAGCTCGACATGGCCCGCCAGTGCTGGGACGAGGCCCGCCACTGCGAGATCTCCATCAAGCTCAGCGGCCACATGGGCACCGAGCTCGGCGAGTTCTCCGAGAACACCTTCCTCTACGAGGCCGCCTGCAACCCCGACCCCGTGCTGCGCCTCACCGGCGTCAACCGGGCGCTCGAGGGCCTCGCCATCGACGTGTTCAACACGATGCGCGAGTTCGGCGAGGTCGCAGGCGACCCGGTGCTCGAGTTCTGCGAGGACTGGATGCTCGCCGACGAGGTCACGCACGTGAAGATGGGCTCCGACTGGCTCCGTCGGCTGACGGTGAACGACAAGGAGCGCCAGGAGCGGGCCCTCGAGTTCCAGCGCGTGGTCGACAAGCTCTTCTCACTCGGCGGGTTCCGTGGCGAGGAAGAGGACAGCCCCGTGCGCCTCGCGCGCCGGTTCCGGGAGCTGGCCGGGTTCGAGAAGGACGAGATGGACACCCTCGCCGAGATCGCCCGCGAAGCACGCGAGGAGATGGAGGCCCGGGTCGAGGCCAACCGCGCTGCGGTGGCCAACTAGGGGCGCCGATGCCCGTCGAGGTCCGGCCCGACACGTTCTCGATGGTGTCCTTCGACGCCGCCGAGATCCGCGCGATCGTCGAGAAGCTCGTCACCGAGGTCGGCCTGCCCGACGACCTCGTGGTCACGATCGAGGTTGACGAGACCACGCCCATGGGGCGCGCCCGGGTGGCGACGGTCGATCCGGTCCACATCACCGTGGAGTCCGGCGCCCTCGAGGACGTCAAGCGACTGCGGCAGCTCAGCGCCGAAGGCACCATCGACGTCCTCGGCAAGCTGCTCTTCTCGGTCCGGGATCGCTTCGATCCGGGCTTCGGCACCCCTCCGACGGACGACGACCTCACGCTGCAGGAGTCCGTGGCGTGGGAGGTCTACTGCGTGGCCCGCCTCGGCCGGCTCGGTCACTCCGTGCAACGGCAGCGGCGGCTCTACCACTTCCGCAACCGCCACGGCTTCACCGACGCGGCCGACTCCGCCTTCGACCACCTCTGGACGGTCGAGGACCTCACCTGGGACGACATCGTCGCGGCGTCCCAGGGCGCCCTGGCCGCTCTCCCCGCGTAGGCACCCCGGTCGCTACGCCTCGAGGCCGATGTCGGAGATCGGGTCCGTGGTGGGTCCGCCCGGCGGTGGGGTGACCTGGGTCGTCGTCGTGCCCTGGAAGTCGATGCGGTCCCCCACGATCAGCCCGGTGATGATGCGGTCGACCGTCCCGTGCAGGTTGATGATCGCGTCGCGCGCGTAGATGCTGCCGAGACCGCTCCCCGCCGTTCCGCCCACCGTCATCGGTGAGGAGTTCCCCCGGGCCTGGTAGATCGAGATGCCCGCGTAGGTCGAGCCGGCCTGCTGGCTGAGCTGGTACGGGAGGAGCTGGATGCTGCCGTTCCCGGTGTGGGACAAGCTGCCCGTCTCGAAGAACATGAGGATGCCGCCGCTGGCCGCACTGCAGGTGGCGCACCGCAGGTCGAAGTTGCGCGGGTTGAACTCGCCCTGGAACCAGTACACGCCGGGAAGCATCTGTGTGGTGCCGTTGCCACCTCCGACGTTGCAGCCGGTGGCGAAGCGACCCGGCCGCATCGTCGCGTTGGAGCAGACACCGGTGGTGGTCGGACGGGCCGGGGACCCGCTGCAGGCCGTCGCCGCGGGGGCGGCGCACGGTGACGCAGGCAAGCTGGAGAACGGGTCCGGCACGGGATCTGCGTTCTCGATCACCACACCGTTGGTGTGATCCTCGACGCAGTCCGGGATGCCGCCGACCGCCGCCACGAGCGTGGCGTTGATCGTGAAGCTGCCGCATCCGGAGGTGCTCGAGCCGCAGATCGCAGCGTTGCTCACGCTGTTGGCCAGGACGGCGCCGCCGGTGACCGTCACCTCGTTGTTGCCGTTGACGTTCACCGCGCAGTCGAGGTTCGGGTTGAGCGCGACGATCCCGAGACCGACGCCGGCGGACACCTGGACGCTGCGGGCGACCGCCGATCGGCAGATCGTCCTCGAGCTCCCTCCCCAGACGACGGAGAAGATCGCGGGCTGCTGCGTGCAGGTCTCGACGTAGACGAGGTTGTGACTCGGGATCGTGCTCCCGGCGAGCGCGTACGGCGTCGTCACGGTGACGGTGTGGTCGCCAACCGTGAAGGTGCAGGTGTCCACGCTGCTCGCGCAGGGGCCCCCCGACGGGCTGCCGCTCAGGCTGGAGGCGATGTTCGCCCTCGCCACGTTGCGGGCGGTCTGAGCCATCGAGTCGCTCGGCGCGGTCACCGGGAGATCTTGAGATGCGGCGAGCGACGCGCCGTCGGCGACGGCCTGGGCGTTCAGTGCCTCCTGGCGGGCGGCGCCGAGATCGATCACGAACGCCGCCATGCCGAGGAGGATCGTCAGGCACAGCGCGACCACGATGATCGTGACGCCCGCGTCGTGGCGGCGAGACGCCGAGCCCCGCCTCAGCACCATGACCAGTCGCCTGACGGATCGGCTTCGAAGTAGGTGCCGCCGACGAGATCGACGTCTCGCTCGACGCGCATCTCGACCTCGGTGCGCAGTGGTCGGCCTTCGAGGAACGGATCGAGGAGCCCCGTGACCGGTTCGACGAGTCGCACCGTGCAGATCTTGATGGTGTCGTTCTTGAACCCGGTCGGTGCGTTCTCGGTGACGCGCAACCCGACCCGCACGTCGTTCCCGAGCCCCGTTCGGTCCTTCGTGGTGCAGATGATCTTCTTCGCGTTGTCCGGCGCCGTCGCCGCGCTGCCGTCGATGTCACAGGACACCGAGGTTCCGTAGTCCTTCACCACGGCCTGTCGAGCACCGTCGCGAGCACCCTGTCGGATCGACTGGTAGTCGTTGAACGCGATTGCGAACTCGATGACACCGAAGAGGATCAGGAACAGCAGCGGCATGATGATCGCGAACTCGACCAGCGCGGCACCCCGGTCGTCGTCGCGCTTTCTGCCCGGACTCATACGCACCCAATCGTCTCCCGTGCTCGCGCCGGCGCCGCGGGGAGGCGGCCGCCACCTGTGTGAGCGTCCGGTCCGGCGTCGGGGATACGGCCTGTGGCCGCTCCGGCACTGTAGGTGATCGGGGGCACGGCCCTCTCGGCGCTCAACCCTGGCTGTGCGTCGCTCCCTGGCCCTCGATCTGACCGGGCGCCGTGGCACGGCCGTTCCCGCTCCCCGTGCCGTTGTTGCCGTTGCCGCCACCGTTGCTGTGAGGCGGCGGGGTCGCCGGGGTGGCCGGCTCACCGTCGTGGGGCGCACCGGGGTCGGCCGGGATCGCGCCTCCCGGGGTCTGCTCAGGCGGTCCGCCGGTCGAAGGGGCACCACCCTTTGTGCCGGTCGTCGGGTCGGACGTCTCGGTGCCGTCGGTGGTCCCAGTCGACCCGGACGTGTCGGTGCCGGCCGAGGACGTGCTCGGGGGGTGGTCGCGGTCCTCCCCTGGGCGCGGGACGTCGATGCCCGCGAGGTCCGCGGCGTTGGAGACGATCCGCTGCGCAGCCGCGGGGAGTGCGTTGTGGGAGGCGGCCACCCCGATGAGCACCAGTGCGGCCGCGACCGCGGCGAGCTGCAGCCGGCGACGGGCCACACCGACGTAGCGCGGTGCGACGCGGGGTCGTTGCTGCATCTGCGCGCGCAGCGAAGCCCCGATCTGGGGTCCGTCGGCCGTCGCCCGCTCGCGCAGCGTCAGGACGAGCTCGGCGACGGGCGCGAGGTCCTCGCACCCCGCTGGGGTGTCCCCCCGCAGCAGCTGACCGACCGCTGCGTCATCGAGCTCCGAGAACCGTGCCATCCACTCGGTGAGAGCGTCCGCGCTCACGTCAGGGATACGGCCAGGATCGGGTCCGTGTGGGTGATGATCAGGAGCGATGACCGGCTCCTTCCTGCTCGAGCGAGCGCCGCAGCGCCGCCAGGGCCCGGTGCTGGAGCGACTTCACGGCGCCCACGCTCTTGGCGAGCGTGGCCGCCGTCTCCTCCAGCGGGAGGTCGGCCACGATCCGCAGCAGCAGCACCTGCCGCTGATCATCGGACAGGGTCGACAGGAGCCGGTGGAGCCGCTCGTCGGCGAGCGCGTCGAGTGCCTCTGACTCGACATCGCCCGTGGCGGCCTCGTCCGAAACCGCGGCCGACGTCACCGGAGGTCGCCGCCGGATCCGTCGGACCTCATCGACCATCCGGTGGTGCGCGATCGTGAACACCCAGGACCGGAAGCTGCCCCAATCACCCGTGAACCGGCGCAGACCTCGATGGACCTGGGCGAACACCTCGTTCGTCAGCTCGTCGACCTCGGAGACGCCGTTGAGCCGGAGGTAGCCGCCGACCGCGGGCGCCAGCTCGCGGAAGACGACCTCGAAGGCGACCTCTGAACCAGCGCGTGCGCGTTCGAGCACCGAGGCGAGCTCCGCCCACGAGTCGTCAGGCCGTGCGCGTGCCACCCGGCCATGGTGCCCCAAGGGCGGGCCGGCGCGGCCCCCAGGGGTCGCGCCCCGCCGGACAGTTCGTGACACCCGGATCAAATCGGTTGATCAGGGCCGGAACTGGAGCGCGACCCAGCAATCAGTGGAGATCATGCACTGAGATGGCGTCGAGGAGGTCGATCGCGGGCGGGCTCGCGAGGAGCCCCGCGCACCCCTCGGCCATCGTGACCATGTCCGCCGAATCGAAGTGCGCCTGCTGGTCCTCGGGTCGCGCCCACTTCTGCACGATCACGAACCGGTTCGGCTGCGTCGACGACATCGCGAGGTCGATGTTGCGGCAGCCGGGGTGACCTCGGCTCAGCACGACGTAGCGGGCCAGCACGGCTTGGAGGTGGCTCGGGTCGAGCGCGTCGAAGGTCATCATCACCACCGTGAGATCGACCTCGTCCGCAGCGGCGTCGGCCACGTCAGTCCTCCTTCATCGACGAGCGACGATGCCGCTGACCAGGACATCTCGGGTTGGGGTTGGCACGCTTGACCAAGTCGGTATCGTAGATCCGTACCCCCCGGCCAGGGCCAACGCCCGTGGCTTCGACCTCACGACCAAGAAGGTTGCCTGTGGCCAAGGAGCGCGTCGAGCGCGACGAGGAAGACCTCGTCCGCCTCTACCTCACGGACATCGGTCAGTACCCGCTGCTGACGAAGGACGACGAGGTCCGGCTCGCGCAGGCCATCGAGGCAGGCAACGAGGCGCGCACCGAGCTCGACGCCGGGGGCAAGGAGGTCACGCCCGCCCGCAAGCGCGAGCTGCGCCGCACCGCCCGCGCCGGTGAGACGGCCGAGCGCACCTTCGTGCAGTCGAACCTCCGCCTGGTCGTGTCCATCGCCAAGAAGTACCAGGCGTCCGGCCTCCCCCTCCTCGACCTCATCCAGGAGGGCAACCTCGGCCTCATGCACGCCGTCGAGAAGTTCGACTGGCGCAAGGGGTTCAAGTTCTCGACCTACGCCACCTGGTGGATCCGCCAGGCGATCACCCGCGGCATCGCCAACACCGGCCGCACGATCCGCCTGCCCGTCCACGCCGGCGACACGCTGGCCCGGCTGCAGAAGGCCCGCGCCCGGCTGGAGCTGAAGCTCGGCCGTCCCGCCACCCTCGCCGAGCTGTCGGCCGAGGTCGAGATGCCCGAGGACAAGGTCACCGAGGCCCTCCGCTTCGCCGCGGAGCCCCTGTCGCTCAGCGAGCCGCTCCGCGAGGACGGTGACGCCGAGCTCGGCGATGTCGTCGAGGACCGCTCGGCCGAGTCCCCGTTCGAGGTCGCCGCCACGGCGCTGCTCCCCGACGAGATCAACCGGCTCCTCGCGCCGCTCGACGACCGCGAGCGCGAGATCCTGAAGCTCCGCTTCGGCCTCGACCGCGGCGAGCCGCGCACCCTCGAAGAGGTCGGCGAGCACTTCAACCTCACACGCGAGCGCATCCGCCAGATCGAGGCGCGGGCGATGTCGAAGCTGCGGCACCCGAGCAGCGATACGGGCGCCCGCGACCTCCTCGCCGTCTGACCCAGAGGATCGTTGTCGCCGACTGACGGCTACCCTGCCCGACATGAAGAAGCTGCTCCTCCTCATCGTCTTCGTTGCGCTGGCCTCCATTGCTGCCAAGAAGGTGCGGGAGCTGTAGGCGCCCCACGGCGCCACCACCACCAGGCCCCCACCGCCAGCGCGGCAGCCGCGGCCGCACCGCCGCCAACCGCCGCGTGTCGCGGCGCGGGCATGGGCACCCGCTCCCGCAGGGGCACCTCGAGCCGGAACTGCTCCACCTGCCACCCGCGCTCGCGCGCTGCCCGTGCCAGCTCGCGGTCGGGGTTCACGGCCACCGGGTGACCCACGGCGGCCAGCATGGGGATGTCGGTCGCCGAGTCGGAGTAGGCCCAGCAGTGGTCAAGGTCGAGTCCGTCGCGGGCGGCCACCTCCATGATGGCCGTCACCTTCTCCCCGGCGTACACATAGCGCTCGGTCCGCCCTGAGTACCGGCCGTGCTCGTCGAGCTCAGCTCGGGTGGCGATGGCTTCGTCGACACCGATGAGCTGGGCGATGGGCGCGACCACCTCCTCCGGGGACGCCGACACGATGAACACCTTGTGGCCCCATCGCTGGTGGGCCCGGATGCGATCGAGCGCCTCGTCGTAGACGATCGGCTCGATCACGTCGCCGAGGGTGTCGCGCACGATCGCGCTGATCTCCGCCTGGTCCCACCCCTTCGTGAGCTGCAGCACCGACTCGCGGAGCTTCTCGAGCTTCTCCGGTGACGCGCCGATCTGCGCGTAGATGAGCTGGCCCCACGCGGCTTTGAGCATCAGCCGGCGGGTGAGCATGCCAGCCCGGTGCAGCGGTCCGCTGAACGCAACCATCGACGCCTTCGCGATCACGGTCTTGTCGAGGTCGAAGAAGGCCGCGATGTGAGGCGCTTCGTCGACAGCGGACACGAGACGAGGGTACCGGTGCCACATCAACCCCCTTGTCGACGCCAGCCGGCTCCCCTACGGTCGACCCGACGAGCCCGGTGGATCCCCGCCAGGGCCCGGCTTCCCCCCGATGCCGAGTGCAGCGCGTCGCGCTGCCGCGCCGGGAGGATCCGGATGCTCGTCGCCTGCTGGTCGTCGAAGGGTGGGGCTGGCACGACCGTGGTCGCGGCCACCCTGTCCGTGCTGCTGGCCCGCCGCACCCCGCACGGAGCGCTGATCGCGGACCTGGCCGGCGACGTGCCCGCGGCGCTCGGCCTCCCCGACTCGACGGCCCCCGGGATCGCCGAGTGGCTCGCCGCGGGCGCGGACGTTCCTGCCGACGCACTCAGCCGGTTGGAGCGCCCAGCCGGCGACAGCCTGATGGTCCTCCCGCGCGGCGAGGGCACGCTCGACGAGCTGCGGGCGGACGTCCTGGCCGCGTTGCTGGTGGCCGACGTGCGGCCGGTGGTGGCCGACTGCGGCACCGGGCCGCACGGCGTCGCGCTGGCCATCGCCGCCGGCGCCACGCGATCGATCCTCGTGACCCGCCCGTGCTTCCTGTCGCTGCGGCGTGCGATGACGCTGCCCCTTCGGCCGTCGGAGGTCGTGCTGCTGTCCGAGCCCGGGCGCGCCCTCACGCGGGCCGACGTGGAGGGGTGCGTCGGAGCCCCGGTGGTCGCCGAGGTCGCCGTCGACCCGCAGGTCGCCCGGGCCGTCGACGCCGGCTTGCTCGCCACCCGCCTCCCGCGGGCCCTGGCCCGGGAGCTCAGCCGTGCCGCCTGACCCGCACCCCGCCGCGATCGTCGACGCCGTGCACGCCCGCCTCGTCGAGGACGACCCCGCCGGTGTCGTGGATCCAGCCCGCGTGCTCGCCGAGATCCGCCGCGCTCACCCGCTCCTCCCGGAACAGCAGGCGGGAGCCCTGGCGACCGCGGTGACCGCGAGGGCCACGGGCCTCGGCCCGCTCGAACCACTGCTGGTGGACGACCGCGTCACCGAGGTGATGGTGAACGGCCGAGGCCCCGTCTGGATCGAGCGGGCCGGCGAGCTCCACCCCACCGAGGTGCACCTCGACCGAGCCGCCGTCGATCTGCTGGTCGAGCGGATCGTCGGTCCCCTCGGCCTGCGCGCGGATCGCACGTCGCCGGTGGCCGATGCCCGCCTCCCCGATGGATCCCGTGTGAACGTGATCGTGCCGCCGCTGGCCCTCGACGGGCCGTGCATCACGATCCGCCGGTTCGGAGCGCGCCGCGTCCCCCTCGGCGCGCTCTGCCCCCCGGGCGTCGCTGAGCTGCTGTCGTGGGCGATCGGCACGAGGGCGAACATCGTCGTCAGCGGGGGCACCGGGGCGGGCAAGACGACGCTGCTCAACGCACTGGGAGCACTCCTCCCCGAGGTCGAGCGCGTCGTCACGGTGGAGGACACGGCCGAGCTCCGGCTCCCGGGGCCACACATCGTCCGGCTCGAGGCGCGCCCGGCGACGGCCGACGGCGTCGGTGCCACGACCATCCGCGAGCTCGTGCGCAACGCCCTGCGCATGCGCCCGGACCGCATCATCGTTGGGGAGGTCCGCGGCCCGGAGGTCGTCGACATGCTGTGGGCGATGAACACGGGCCACGAGGGCTCGCTGTCCACCTGCCACGCCAACTCCCCCCTGGACGCGCTCCGGCGCCTCGAGGTCATGGCCCTGTCGGCGGGGCTCGACCTGCCGCTCCCCGTCGTGCGCGACCAGCTGACGTCGGCCCTCGACCTCGTGGTCCAGGTGGTGCGCGGCGCCGGCGGAGCCCGCGCCGTCCACGCAGTCGGTGAGGTGGTCGACCCACCCCAGGCGGGCCGACGGATCAGGCTGCTCGCCGGGCCCGGCGGCTTGCACGACCTGCCCGCCCGCGTTCCGCGCCGCCCGGGTGCGCCACCGCCGGACCCGGCGTGGTGCCGGTGACGGCCGGGCTCGCCGGCGCGGTGGCCGCGGCGGTGATCGTCGCCGTCGGCATCCGCTCACCCGCGCCCCGCCGCCCGGGTCACCCGCTCGCTGAGCCTGCGGAGACTCGAGTCGCACTCGGTCAGGCACGGCTCGCGAGCATGGTGCAGCGAGCCTTGCCGCATCGCCATCTGCGGCGGCGTGACGCGCAGCTGCCGGACGCGCTCGACCGGTTGGCCTCCGCGATGCGGGCCGGGCGGGCGATCGGTCCCGCGCTCGGGGAGCTGGCCTCGTCCGCGGCCGAACCGCTGCGCTCCGACCTGCAGCCAGTCACGCTCGCCCTCACCCACGGCACCCCCGTCGCGGCAGCGCTGGCCGGATGGGCCGCGCGGCCCGGCGCCTCTGCGGACGTTCGGCTCGTGGTCGCCGCCCTCACGGTCGGCGCCCGATCCGGCGGGGAGGTGGCCCGGGCCATCGATCGCATCGCGGCGACGCTGCGAGAGCGTCGTGAGGTGCAGCGCGAGGTCCACGCTCTGGCCACCCAGGCCCGCACCTCTGCTGGCCTGCTCGCGGTCGCGCCCTTGGCCTTCGCCGCGCTCGTCTCCACGATCGAACCGGCGGCGGTGGGCTTCCTCGTCGCGACCCCACTTGGCCTCCTGTGCCTCGCGCTCGGGCTCAGCCTCGAAGGGCTCGGCGCGACCTGGATGGCACGGATCACGCGGGGTGCGTCGTGAGGGCGGCGGTCCTCGGCGCCGCGGTCGCGCTGGTCGTTGCCGACGTCCTCCGCCACCAGCCCCGCTGGCGCCGCCCCGTGGTCCACCTCGACCTGTGGTCGTCGCGCCATCGACGCGCCGTCGTCGTCGTGCTCCTCCTCGCGACCGGCGCGCTGGTGCCTGTGGTGCCGGCCGTGCTCCTGCTCGCGTGGTGGACCCGTCGCCGCCTCCGCCGGCAGCGCTCCCTGCGTGCGCATGCGAACGACGTGCGCCGCGCCCTTCCCGAGGTGGTCGACCTGCTCGCGCTGGCGACCACCGCCGGGCTGACCCTTCCGGTGGCGCACCCGCTCGTCGCCAGGTTCGCGCCGCCACCCATCGGCGCCGCCCTGGCGGCGGCCGACCAGGCGACCCAGGCGGGCCGCGCCCGCTCCGACGCCCTGCTCGACCACCTCGCCCCGCTCGGCGATCGCGCCCGAGCCCTGGCTGACGTGCTCGTCGACCACCTTCGATACGGGGTCCCCCTGCTCCCCGCGCTGGAGCGCACCAGCCTGGAGCTTCGCCTCGATCGGCGACGCGCCGCGGAGCTCGAGGCCCGTCGCGTGCCCGTTCGCCTGCTCGCTCCGCTCGTCACCTGCGTGCTACCGGCGTTCGCGCTCCTCACCGTCGTCCCCCTCCTCGCAGCGTCGCTCGACGCGCTGCCTACCTGACGAACCCGACCCTCGGAGGTCTCTTCATGCTCCGGACCCTCGTGTCCCTCCAGGTCCTCGCCCTCACGGCGAGCGACCGATTCCGTCGTCGCGCCCTCGCCGACCGCGGCCAGTCCACGGCCGAGTACGCGCTGGTGGTCCTCGGCGCCGCCGGCGTCGCCCTCCTCCTCGTGGCATGGGCCACCAAGACCGACAAGATCACCCGCCTGCTCAACTCGGTCATCGATCGGGTGCTCGCGCAGGTCCCGTGACCCGTCGGCGCCGATCGAGGGGCAGCGACGGCCAGGCGACCGTCGAGCTGGCGCTGCTCCTCCCCGTGGTGCTCGTGCTGGTGCTGGCGATCCTCCAGGTCGGTCTCCTCGCGCGCGACGTGATGCTCGTCACCCACGCCGCCCGGGAGGCGGCACGCGCGGCGGCCACCGACCCCGATCCTGGCGTGGCGCGCGCCGCCGCGCTCGCATCGAGCGGGCTCGACCCCACGCGCCTGGTCGTGACGGTCACAACCACCGGGGACGGCACCACCGACCGGCGCGTCCGGGTCGAGGTGACCTACCGAGCCCCGACGGCGGTGCCGCTCGTCGGGGCGCTCGTCGCAGATCGCACCATCCGCACCACGGCCACGATGCGCCTCGAGACCCTGCCGCCCGACGGCTACCCGTCGAGGATCGCCTGGAGCAGATGGATGGCGGCGGCCTTGTCCAGGTGCTCGTTGGCGTTCCCGCACTTGGGTGATTGCACGCACGACGGGCACCCCTCGCCGCACCCGCAGGCGAGCACGCTGTCGAGGGTGGCGCGCAGGTGACGGTCGGCGGCCTCGAACCCCAGCTCGGCGACGCCCGCCCCGCCGGGCATGGCGTCGTAGATCACGATCGTGGGCCGGCCCGTGTCGGCCTGGCACGCCGTGGAGACGCCACCGACATCCCACCGGTCGCAGATCGCGAAGAGCGGCAGCATCCCGATCGCTGCGTGCTCGATGGCGTGCAGCGCACCCGGGAGCCGAGCACGGTCGAGCCCCGACACCGTCACCAGGTCGTGCTCCACGACGTACCAGATCGCCCGTGTGACGAGGGTGGCCGTCGGCAGGGCGAGCGGCTCCGAGTGCACGAGGGCACCGGTGAGCGCGTCCTTGCGTTGGTAGCCGACCACCGTCGTGTGCACCTCAGCGACCCCGAGGTGCAGGTGGGCACGCCCCACCGCGCGGTCCGCGTCGACCTCGAGGAGACGGATCTGCGTGTCACGTCGCGGGACGGTGTAGGTCGCCCCGTCGTCGGGCTCTACGCGGGCGACTCCGACGTCGAGGTCGAGGTCGACGACCCGCCAGTGCCGTCCCTGGTGCAGGTACGACGCCCCGGTGTGCACGTGCTCGGGAGCACGGGCCCGATCCACGTCGCCCACCGGGCGCTCACCCTCCGCCGTGACGATCCGCACCGGGGCGCCGGACGCACTGCGGAGGCCGACGCCGTGCGCCGGCCACCCGGTCCCCACCCAGACTGCGATCGGCTCCTGGCGCCGGCCGCGGTGGCGCACCGCGAGCTCGTCCGCCTGCACGAGCCTCCGCACGCCGTCATCGAGGATGCCGGGCCACCACCGCTGGTCGGCATGCGTGAGCGGGAGCTCGTGGGCCGCGCAACGGAGGTGAGGATCGAGCACGTAGGGGTTGGCGGGGTTCACGACCGCGGGCTCCGCTGACCGGGTGAGCAGCTCGTCGGGGTGCGTGGCGAGCCACTGGTCGAGCTGGTCGTCGCCGGTGACGAGCACGGCCGCCGAGGCGCCGCCCGCTCGCCCGGCTCGACCCACCTGCTGCCAGAACGAGGCGATGGTGCCGGGGAAGCCGTCGATCACAACGGCGTCGAGGCCGCCGACGTCGATGCCGAGCTCGAGCGCTGAGGTGGCGACGACCCCGGAGAGGCGACCGGCGAACAGCTCGTCCTCGATCGCGCGCCGCTCCTCCGCGAGGTAGCCGCCGCGGTAGGCCCGCACGCGCCCGCTCAGCGAGCGCGGGAGCCGGCGGCGCACGTCCGCCGCGACGATCTCGACCCCGCGACGGCTGCGGGCGAAGCCGAGCGTGATGTGGCCGCTGTCGATCAGGCCCGCCATCACCGCCGCCGCCTCGCGGTGCGCTGACGCGCGCGCGCCGGTGCCCTCGTCGAGCAGCGGGGGCTGCCAGATCGCGACCGTGCGGGGGCCGCGAGGGGATCCGTCGTCGAGCACGGCCCGCACATCGACGCCGCACACCGCGGAGGCCAGCCGCTGGGGCTCACCGATCGTGGCGGAGGAGCAGATGAAGATCGGGTCCGCCCCGTGGTGGAGCGCGAGGCGACGGAGCCGGCGCAGCAGCTGGGCGACGTGGCTCCCGAACACCCCGCGGAAGGTGTGCAGCTCGTCGACGACGACGTAGCGGAGCCGGCCGAGGAAGGTGGCCCATCGCTCGTGGTGGGGTAGGAGCCCCGAGTGGAGCATCTCGGGGTTGGTGAGGACGACGGAGGCGCGCTTGCGCACCCAGGTGCGCTCCTCGGGGCTGGCGTCGCCGTCGTAGGCCCCGGCGATCACGCCGGGCAGCTCGAGGGCCGTGAGGGCCCGGAGCTGATCGTGGGCCAGAGCCTTGGTAGGGAACAGCACGAGCCCGGTCCCGGGGCGGATCGCGGCCGCGCCGGCCTCGGCGATCGGCACCTGGTAGCAGAGCGACTTGCCTGACCCCGTGCCCGACGCGACCACCACGGATCGGCCCGCGCGCACCAGGTCGATCGCCTCGGCCTGGTGCGACCAGAGCGGGCCGGGCAGGCGCGCCGCCAACTCGGGCGGAAGCGGTCGGGCGAGCGAGCCGAAGCGCGGCGACCGGGCCGGGACCCGCGCCAGGTGCACGAGGCGGCTCGGTCCGAGGTCGGGGCCGGGAGCCGCGGCGGCGTGATGCGCGCGATCACGCTCGGCCGCCAGGTCGCCGAGCAGGTCGGCGATGCTCGCCCCCGCCGTGAGGGCGTCGAGGTGGTCGGGGCGGACGGCCATGGCGCGCGACGAGCGTACGCTGGTCCCGCGCCAGATGACAGAGGTGTAGTTCCACCCTTGTGATCTCGGCCCTCCGGGTAGGTTCGGCCCCATGGACCTCGTGGTGCGGGCCGAGGAGCACGACGGATGGGCCGTCGTCCACGCGAGCGGTGACATCGACATGACGACCGCACCGCGGCTGCGGGAGGCAGTCATCGCGATCGTCGTCGACGGTCAGCCGCGCGTCGTGCTCGACCTGCAGTCCGTCGACTTCATCGACTCCACCGGTCTCGGCGTGATGGTCGGTCTGCTCAAGCGCACGCGCAGCCACGGCGGCGACCTCCGCCTGGTGTCGACGCGCCCCAGCCTGCGGAAGGTGCTCGAGCTCACGACGCTTGAGCAGGCGCTCCCCCTCGCCGCGACCGTCGCGGCCGCCATCAGCGCGGGCGAACGGGCGAGGAGCTGATCCGTGGGGCGGACGATCCACCTCCAGATCCCGCCGCGGAGCGACTACCTCGCGCTGGTGCGTCGCGTCGTCGCGGCCGCTGCGGGCGTCGACGACGTGCTGGCCGACCGGCGCGTCGACGACCTGAGCCTCGCGGTCTCGGAGGCGTGCGCGAACGCGATCGACGCACAACGCCGCGCCGCGTCGACCCTGCCGGTGGAGGTGGCGATCGAGCTCCTGCCCACGGGGGTCGTCGTGACGGTCCGCGACCACGCCGGCGGGTTCGCCGTCGAGGAGGTGGACCCGCTCCCCGCCGCCGACGACCCCGGCCGGCTGCGCCACGAGCGCGGCCTCGGGTTGCCACTGATGCAGAGCCTCGCCGAGTCGGTGACCTTCACCCCGACGGACGACGGCACCGAGGTGAGGCTGCAGGTCGTGGCGAGACCGCCCGAGTAGCGAGGCCCATCGGGGTCCTTGTCATCGGATCGACACTGTTGTAACGTGATCGCAACGTTGGTCGGCCGGTCTGTCCGGCCCGCAGCGCCTCCCTCTGAGGCACCGGTCACGTCGTCGGTCTGTCCGCCCGCCCCGACGACGAGCCGGTGCCTCGGGCGTTTTCCCCTCGGCTCAACCCCCCACCTCGCGCCGGCCCTCGAGGGCTCGGCCCAGCGTGAGCTCGTCGGCGTATTCGAGGTCGCCGCCGACCGGGAGCCCGCTCGCGATGCGCGTCACCTTCACCTGGAGGTCCTTGAGCAGGCGCCCGAGGTACATCGCGGTGGCCTCGCCCTCGAGGTTCGGGTTGGTGCAGAGGATGACCTCCTCCACGCCCTCGACCTCGATGCGCGCGAGCAGCTCGCGGATGCGGAGCTGATCAGGACCGATGCCCTCGATCGGACTGATGGCGCCCTGGAGCACGTGGTACCGACCGTTGAACTCTTGCGTCTTTTCGACCGCGACGATGTCTCGCGGCTCCTCGACGACGCAGAGGATCGTTGCGTCGCGGCGGTCGTCGGTGCAGAGCCCGCACGCGCCGCCTTCGGCGATGTTGAAGCACTGCGTGCAGAACGTCACGCGGTCCTTCGCCTCGGTGATGGCCTGCGCCAGCCGGAGCGCGTCCACCTTCTCCACCTTCAGCAGGTGGAACGCGATGCGCTGCGCCGACTTCGGGCCCACACCGGGGAGACGCCCGAGCTCGTCGATGAGCTCCTGGACGGGTTGGGCGTAGACGCCGGCCATCAGCCCCCGCCGAAGAGGTCGCCCAAACCCGAGAGCGGGCCCATGGTCTCGCGCTGGATCTCGAGCAGCTTGGCGTTCATGTCGTGCATGGCCGCCACCACGAGGTCCTCGAGCATCGGCACGTCCGAGGGATCGACGACCTCCGGGGCGATCGTCACCCCGAGCACCTGACCGGTGCCGGTGGTGCGAATCCGGATCACACCGCCGCCGGCGACACCCTCGATCTCGCGCTCGGCGGCGGCCTGCTGGGCGGCCATCACCTGCTGGGCCTGCTCGAGGAGACCCCCGAGCCCCTCCATCGGCAGGTCGCCGGGGTCGGCCTCCACCGGCGCGGCCGAGTCGCTGTCGTCGTCGAGGCCGTCGTCGTGCACGCCTCGCAGCGTAGGCCGCGCCAGGTGCGATCGAGCGGCTACTCGTCGACGAGCTCGGCCCCCGGGAAGGCCTCCGCGAGGCGGTCGACCCCGGAGCCCGCGGACGGCGCGTCCTCGAGCGCGTGGACGTCGATCACCTCGTCCTCCGGCTCCGGCGAGGGTGCCGAACCTACCGTCGGACCGGAGGGCGGCGCGGCGCCGGCGACGACCTCGAGGCGGAGGGGCACCGGGCATCCGAACCGGGCTGCCAGCGCCGCCTCCACCTCGGACCGCCGCTTCTCCAGCTGGTCGATGGGCGGGCCCTTGGGTACGTGCAGGACCATGTCCCCTGCTGCGACAGCCTCGAAGCGGCCGTCGCGGAACATCCCTCGCGTAGCGCCCTTCAGCGCGTCGACCACGGCGGGCCACGTCGCCTGGAGCTCGTCCGCGCTCGGTGACGCGCCGGTCGACGGTGTCGGCGCGGCCGCCGGCTCGGCGGGTGCGGCCTCCGTGGCCGCGGGGCGCGGGGGCGCTGGGCTGACGCCGCTCGTCGCCTTCTTCACGGGTGCCCGGGCCGGACGGGCCGCCGCCTTCGTGAGCTCGTCACGGGCCGCGGCCGCGGGCCCGGTCGCCCGGCTGGCCGTCGGCACCGCCTCCGGATCTACCGTCGTCACCCGGGCGGGCGCCGCGGCGGGGGCGGCGACCCCGCGCTCGAGGCGCTCGAGCCGATCGAGGATCGCGTCGTACGACCGATCGGCGTCGGGTCGGCAGACGCGCACGAGCGCCACCTCGAGCACGATGCGCGGGTCGGGCTTCTTGGCCAGCTCCACGAGCGCCTCCCCCAGCACCTCGAGCGCGCGGGTGAGCCCGGCGGCGCCGAGCTCCGTGCCGAGGGCCTCCGCACGCGCCAGGTCTGGTGCCGGGAGGTGACGATCGGGTGCCTTCATGACGGCCAGGAACGCATCGCGCAGCCGGCTGATCAGCACCTCCCCCAGCGCCCGGGGGTCGCGCCCGGTGGCGATGGCCTCCGCGACCGCGACCAGGGCCGCCCCGGCATCGTGGTGCGTCAGCGCGTCGAGGATCGCCTCGACGGGCTGGGCCTGCTCGACGACGCCACCCATGGCCGACACCTGGTCGAGGGCGGAAAGCGCGTCCCGTGCGGAACCGCCGCCCTGGCGCACGACGTGCTCCACGGCGTCCTCGCCCAGCTCCAGCCCGGCGTCGGCGATCACGAAGCGCACGTGATCGGCGAGCTCGTCGGCGTTGAGGAGGTGGAACTCGAAGTGCTGCGTGCGGCTGCGGATCGTGGGCAGCACCTTCTGCGGATCCGTGGTGCAGAGGATGAAGACGACGTGGGCGGGCGGCTCCTCGAGCGACTTCAAGAGGGCGTTCGCTGCCCCGGCGCTGAGCATGTGGACCTCGTCGAGGATGACGACCTTGCGGTTGCCGGACGTGCCGAGCGGGATGCGCTCGATGAGCTCGCGGATGTTGGCGACACCGTTGTTCGACGCCGCGTCGAGCTCGAGCAGCCAGTCGACGATGCGACCGTCGTCGACGGCCACGCAGTTCGGGCAGGTGCCGTCCGGCTCGCCGTCGACGGGGTGCTCGCAGTTGAGGACCTTGGCGAGGATGCGAGCGGTCGATGTCTTGCCCGTGCCGCGCGGACCGCTGAAGAGGTAGGCGTGGCCGACACGATCTTCGGCGACCGCCGTGCGCAGCGCCCGCACGACGTGGTCTTGGCCCCGCAGCTCGCCGAAGCGCTTCGAGCGGTAGCGCCGGTAGAGCGCCTGGTACGGGTCGGCCATCGGCTGCGACCCTACTGGCCGCCCGGACGCGATGATCCCGCTCCCGGATGTGACGGTCAGGCGATCTGCGGCACACCGCAGGCTCCGCTGAGAGCTGCTGCCTCCCGGCCCTGACTCGGTTCACGGACTGCAGTTGCACAGGACCCGACCGCCACATGCGAGAGCGGGACGGGCGACACGATAGCCTCGTCGGTCCTGGGTACCACCTCTGGGTGATCCCGAGGAGGGGTGCGAGAGCGGCCGAATCGGCACGCTTGGAAAGCGTGTGTGGGGCAACCCACCGTGGGTTCGAATCCCACTCCCTCCGCCAGATCAGGGACGGCGGGCTGGCGCGTCCCAGAGAGCGATGGCGTCCTCCGGCTCCTGTCGCGGCAGCACGATCCGGGGTGCGACGGTCGGGTCGCCGCTGTCCCAGGTGATCACTGCGGGCCTCGACCGGCTGCAGTGGTGGGACCAGAGAGCGAGCGTGTTTGCACCCGTGTCCCGAATGTGCAGCCAATCACCCACCTCCGCCCGCGGCAGCGACACGCCCATGGCGAGATGATCGCCCGCAAAGCAGAGCGGACCCGCGACGTTGGTCGACAACACAGGCCCAGTCCTCGGGTCACCGTCAGCGTCCAGAACCTCCAGCTCGGGTGGAGCGGCAACCTGGTACGACTCCCGCACAAAGAGGTCCGCGCCGACGTGGTGCAGGATCGTCTGGCCTTGCGCGTGCGGCTTCACCTGAGCGATTCGACTAAGTGTGACCCCAGCGCCGGCGTGGTAGTAGCGACCGAACTCGGTCAGCACACGCAGCTCGCGGCCGAAGAGCTCTGGGCAGCTCCTCCTGAGCAACGCCGCGTAGCGAAGTACCAGGGAGCAATCGTCGTCCGGGGGTAGCCCACCACCGATGTCGATGGCTTCCAACCGGTGCATGCCGAGTCGGACGCGAGCCTCGTCGATCTCCGCGGCCAGATCGAGCACCGCACGCACTCCAACGACGAGCGAGTCGAGCTGATCGGGCAACGACCCGCTGTGCACATGAAGGAGTCGGAGCCTGGGCTCGCGTGCGAAGGCACCAACGATCTCGCTCCGCCGCGCGATTGGCTCGCCGAACTTCGACTCTTCGGTTGCGCAGCTCATGTCGGGGGGGCCGGTCCGTCCGATCTGCGGGTTGATGCGCAATCCGGCGCTTGCACCGGGCGGAACGCATGCGAGGAGTGGCAGCTCGCCGAGCGAATCCAGCACCAGGGTCATCGAAGCAGGATCGAGCGAAGCGGCTTCTCGCGCCGTCTTCACCGGTGAGTTCCACACGATCGACGCCGCACCGAGTCGGCGGGCGTGCAGAACCTCCGGCCACGACGCCGCCTCGAGACCGAACCCGTCTCCCACTGCCGGCCGCAACACAGCAGCGGTCGGATTCGTCTTGATCGCGAGGTGGTGCGACCAGTGGGGCGGGAACGCCGCACGGATCGCGGCGCGGCGGCGACGCTGCACTGCGAGGTCGTAGACGATCAGCGATGAGTCGTCGACAGTCAGCAGGCCCGCGGCACGGAACCGTTGCACGAGGCTCGTCTTAGTCACCCCCTCGGCACCTGATTGCTGAGTGGATCAGATCGACAAGCCGGCGGTCGTCGTCGACGGTCTCGGAACCGTCCAGCAGCTTCCGTATGTCGTTTGCGCCCAGTGCGAGGCGAAGCATCGCCATGCCGCCGGATTCCACAGGTTGCCCGATGAACGCACGCTCATAGCCGGGAAGCGAACGCCGGGCACTGATCACGCGGCGGTACACACCGTTGAGCTCTCCGAGTCCCAGCGCGCGACCGGCGCGAAGGCAACGGAACGAGACGATCGTCGGATCATCGGGATCGGAGATCACGTCGAAGGCGTCGTCCGTGTCGAGGAGCTCTCGCACGAGCGCCGCCCGCCACCGGGCGATCGTGTCCGAAACCGAGATCTGATCGAGGGTGCAGAACGCCTCCATCTCGCACAACGCCGCCTCCCACCTCAGCGTCAGCCCGACGTTGGATGCGCCTGAGAGCTGCTGCACGAGCGGGCGCCAGGAAGCTGGCGCGTCGAGCGCAGTGAACAGCCGCTCGTAACCGTGGATGTCGCCGGTGGCGTCACGAAGGCGTTCGCTGATCGGTGCGGGAACCAGGAGGGCGCCGCAGAACGGCGGGGCCTGGAAGAACTTGGAGCCCGTGATCATCACGACGCAGCCACGCCGTACGAACATCGCGGCGACATCGATCGGGGGGCGGAGCTGGCAAAGATCGATCCAGACCGCCGCGCCGCGTGCCAGCACATCGTCGACCAAGGTGGGGTCGTCACGGACACCGGTCTTGCTGCTCCACACAAGTTGGACTGCCGTCACGGTCTCGGTCTCGATCGCAAGGAGCAGGGCTTCGCGGTGGTCGATCACCACGCCGTCTGGTCCGCGGGTCGGGAATGCCGTGACCTTCGGGCCCGGTCCGGATACGGAGGTGCCAACCGCGTTGCCCTGGCTCAGCTGGTTCTGTTGACTGAAGTACCGCGATTCGTGGGCGAGCACGGAGCCCGAACCGAGCTCGTCACACGCGGTGACGGCGGTGTGAAGCACTCCACCTCGAGTGAGCTGATGGAACAGACCGGGGAGGTAGCCGAGGTCGCTGCCAGACGGCGCGAAGAAGATGTCGACATCGTCGTCGACGCCGAGCACGGCACGAAGACGCCGCCGCTGGTGCTCTCGTACGGTGAGGAGGTCGTCACCCGCCTCCAAACGGCGGTGAAGTGCATCGACAGGTCGGTACGCGTCTCGAACGAGGAACCCGCACGTGCACGACCCTCGATTGAAGATGACGCCTTCCTGCCGTGCGGGAACGAAGTAGCGGTTCCACCCTCGTGCGTCCAGGGTCATCCGCTCGTCGCCGCCGGCGACGATGGCGTCGATCAGCTCCTGGCGGGGTGAGTCCCGATCCCTCATGCCGTCCCTTCCCGCCAGCTCCGGATGGAACGCCATTCTGGCCTACAAGTCACGCACCGTCGTCACAGCCACCGGCCATCCGCCATCCGTGCGTTGCTCGGTAGCGTGCGGAGGTGACCGATGCGCCCATCGACGATGACGCTGCGATGGCGATCGCGCTGGAGGAGGCGAGCGCCGCAGGGTCGGCAGGTGAGGTGCCGGTCGGCGCCGTGGTCATCGTGGCCGGCGCAGTGGTGGCGAAGGCCGGCAATCGGCGCGAGCGCGATGCCGACCCGACCGCACATGCCGAGGTGCTGGCGTTGCGGGCGGCCGCCGCCGCGCTCGGCTCGTGGCGACTCGATGGCGCCACGCTCGTCGTCACGCTCGAGCCGTGCCCGATGTGCGCCGGCGCGTTGCTGAGCGCTCGCGTCGCACGCGTCGTGTTCGGCGCGGCGAACACAGAGAACGGTGCCTGCGGCACGCTCTACAACCTGTGCGTCGACCCGCGCCTGAACCACGAGGTGGCGGTGGACCATGGTCTCCGAGCGGAGGAGGCCACAGCGCTGCTCGACGACTTCTTCGCGACGCGCCGCACCTGATGGCTTGGGGCGGCCACCGAGCCGCTGACTAACGTGGTCGACGGAGAGCTGCCAGAGCGGACGAATGGGACGGTCTCGAAAACCGTTGTGGCTTTCGGGTCACCGTGGGTTCGAATCCCACGCTCTCCGCCACCGCGGTCGCGCTGTCTCCGGTCGGCGCACCGGAGTTCAGACTTTCGTCAGACAGCCGACCACATCCTGCAACGGCCCCCACACGGCCGGGCAACGGGGCATCCCTACGGTCAGGTACACGAAAGGTCTCGGCCACGGTCGGGGCGCGGCGCTGGAGGGCTCCTCGTGCAACCCACTGACGACACGATGATCATCGACGCGGATGTCTCCGTGCTCAGGTGGCCCGAGGAGGACGACCTCCGGCAGCAGCTCGCGTGGTTCGGGCTGCCCCGGGTGCTGCTCGTGGCGCCGGGCAACCGGCCGCCGGACCTCCTCGACGAGCTCGAGGACTGGATGCGCACCCCCGCCGACCCGGTCGACCTCCGGGCGCGAAGCGACGCGGTGCGACGGCGAGCCGGTTCCCCGGCCGCCGGCGCGCCGGTCCTGGACGACGACGGCCTCCTCTGGGTCGGCACCACGTGGGTGGACATCACCCCGGCGCAGGTGCCGGTGGTGCGCGTCCTCCTGGACCACCTCGACAAGGTCGTGACCTACGACACCCTGGTGGCCGCCTACGCGGCCACGGGAGCGAGCGGGCACCCGGCCTCCGTACGCACGCTGGTCGCGCGCCTCGCGGTTCGCCTACACCACGTCGGCTTGGAGCTCGTGTCCGTGCGCCGTCGCGGCGTGCTGCTGACGGTCGGTCGTCTTCCTCAGGTCTGAGCGGGAACGCGCACGGCAAGGCGACGGCCGAAGCGCCGGCGCTTCGCGGTCACGCCGGAGACCACGAAGCGCTGCAGGCGCTCGATCTCCTGGGTGCTCAGCTTGCTCCCGTCGCGATCCGTCACCTCGAAGCGGTCGATCACCAGCCCGTCGTGGGCGGTCACCTGGGCGGACCGGACCTCCACGCCGGCCGCCATGAACGACGTCGCCAGCGCGTGGAGCAACCCGCGGCGGTCCGCGCACCGCACCTCGACGACCGAGTGCCACGGCGATGCCGTGGAGTCGACGTCGACCTCAGCGTCCGGGAGGGGCGACGCGGTCATCGGCTGGTCAGCGGCCTCCTGAATCGCCGCCGCGAGCGCGTCCGCATCCGGGCGCGTTCCGAGGGGGAGATGAAACGAGTCGAGCACCGAGCCGTCCGGCCAGGTCGCGAGCACGGCGTCGTCGACCGGCAGCTGCCGGTCAGCAAGCACCTTGGTGATGGCCGCCAGCCGCCCGGCGTCGTCCTGCCAGGCCACGTCAACCCACCACCCCACGTCGTCCGCCGCCGTCACCTCGACACGCGTCTGACGGACGGGCGGCGGGTCCAGGAGCCGAGCGTGGCGCGCCATCGCGACGGAGGAGGTCCGCAGCACGTAGGCGCGCGGCGCAGCCGCCAGGCGATCGGCCGCGCCGGCGTCGCCCGCCAGGAGCAGGGCCGCCTCAGCCACCCGCCGCTCCACCAGCGATCGGGCCTCGCCGCCGGCGAGCGAGTCGTCGGCGAGGGCCGTCTGCACGAGGTCGTACAGCGCGCGGAGTCGCTGCATCTCCCAGCGCTCACGGCCGTCGCTGTTGAGCGCGGCCACCAGGTACTGGGCACGGGCTCGTTCCGGGGTGTCCAGGTGCGCAGCCAGCTGCAGCACCCGCTCCTCGGTGAGGGCACCTGGCTGATGAGCAGCCGACCAGAGGAGGTGCCGGTCACGGATCACGTCGCGAACGAAGTCCACGTCTGTCCGTCCGAGGTCGAGGCGGAGCAGGATCAACCCCGCGGCGCGCTCGAGGTCCGACTCGTCCTCGAGCGCCTCCCCGAGGAAGGCCGCGAGCAGCAGCCGGTCCACGTTCTCCAACGACCGGACCTCGATCGAGAGCGGGTCATCCTCGTCGAGGAGGCGAAGCCGCTGCATCGCCTGCAGGCCGTGGGCACCCGAGCCGTCCAGCGAGAAGTTGTCGCCCGCCCGTCGGTGAAAAGCCCGGCCGAGCTCGGGGAGGGCCGAGTCGAGTACGCCGGTGGTCTCGAGGAACCGCCAGGATCGCTCGTTTCCCCGCTCGATGACATCCAGGAGCGTGGAGGTGAGCTGGCTGTTCCACGTGGTTGTGAGCGACAACGCGTCGCCGAGCCACTCGAGCAGCTCCGGGTCGGGGCGACGGCGCGCGAGGAAGATCGCGGCCGCGAGGGCCAGGGGCACCGCGAGATCGTCCGGAGGACGAGCGTTGAGGCCGACCTCGTTGAGGCCGATCCGGAGCCATCCTCCCTCCGGCGGCGGGGTGTCGCGGGGCGTCCCCACCGGACGCGCCGCCGCCCGCAGGCGGTGGTAGCGGACCTTGAGGAGCTGCGGGGTGACGAGTGTGGTGACGAGGACGACGAGGAGGAGGGCCGCGTAGAGGTCGTCCCCGAGCACGCCGTTCTGCAGCCCGATGGTGGCGAAGATGAGACCCACCTCGCCGCGGGGCAGCATGCCGAGGCCGATCAGCGGCTTGTCGCCCGGGGCCCCGATCGCACCCAGCGGCGAGAGGAGCTTTCCCACCACCGCCACGACCAGCAGGATCCCGGCATCTCGGAGCACCTCGACCCGGCCGAAGGCGGCGATGTCGGCGTCGATGCCGATCTGGAGGAAGAACACGGGGATGAAGAGGTGACCCACGGGGGTGAGCTCGCGCCGGATCCGCTCGGACTGATCGACCCTCGAGAGCGCGATGCCGGCCACGAACGCCCCCACGATCGGCGCCAGCTTGGCCGTGTCCGCCAGCTCGGCAAAGGCGAGCGTGAACGCAAAGGCGAGGGCGACGATCGTGCCGGTCGAGCGGGAGACGCGGTCGATGGCGGCGAAGAGCGGAGGAGCGAAGCGCACGCCCACCAGACCGCCGAGCACCAGGAACAGCACGGCCACGATGATGATGGCGCCGACCGAGAGGACGGACACGGAGCCCTCGGTCACGAGGCGCACCACCACGGTCAGCACGACGAGACCCATCACATCGTCGGCAACGGCGGCCCCGAGGACGATCCGCGCCTCGTTGGTGGCGAGGGCACGGAGATCGCCGAACACCCGGGCCGTGATGCCGACGCTCGTCGCCGTCAGAGCGGCGCCGACGAACAAAGCCGTGTTGAACTCCTCACCCATCATCGACATGGCGATGAGCCCGAGCACCATGGGCGCGATCACTCCGACCGTCGCCACCTGCAGTGAAGTGCGGCCGACCTTGCCCAGCTCCTTGAGGTCCATCTCCATGCCCACGTCGAGGAGGAGGAGGATCACCCCCAGCTCCCCGAGCAGGCGGAGCACCTCGTCCCCGTCGCCCACCGCGTTGAGCAGCGACGGGCCGATCAGGATGCCCGCCACGATCTCGCCCACGACCGCGGGGATGCCGATCCGCTCGGAGAGCTCGGCCGCCACCTTGGCGGCGACGAGCACGATGAGAATGTGGCGGAGGATCTCGGCGATGTCCATGCGGCGGTGTCAGTCAGCGTAGAGGCGCGCACTGGGCGGGCACGGTGGTGCCGTGCCCGCCCAGTGGTCGCAGATGGATCGGGGAAGGGATCGTGTGGGTCAGGTGGTCCGAACGCCGACCTCAGGGTCGGCAGACTCGATCGCCGCCTCGAACTCCGGGTAGGCGAGCACGCCCATCTCGGGGATGTCCAGGCCCATGATCTCGTCGGCCTCCTCGGAGCGGATGCCGCCCTTCATGACCGCGTTCTGGATCTTGAAGAAGAGGTAGGCGAAGCCGAACATCGCCGTGCAGATCACGACGGCCCCGATGATCTGGGCCGCGAGCTGGCCGACCGCGACCTTGGAGAACATGTCGAACGTCTCGCCGGTGGCGGTGGTGCCGCTACCGAAGATGCCCGTAACGCCTTGGCCCTTCGCGGTGGCCGCTGCCCACGCGGTGTCGGTCTCGGTGCCGAAGTTCCACCCTTGACCGTACTGCCCGTTGGCGAAGAGGCCGACGGAGAGCACACCGAAGATGCCACCCACACCGTGGACCGAGATGGCGCCGACCGGGTCGTCGATCCCGCGCTTCTCGAAGAAGCCGCACGAGATGACGACGATCACCCCCGCGATCGCGCCGATGAGGGCCGCCGCGTAGGGATCGACGAACGCACAGGGAGCCGTGATGGCAACCAGTCCGGCGAGCATGCCGTTGGCCATCATCCCGGGGTCGGGCTTCTTGTCGCCCTTCGACATGCAGTAGGTCATGGCGGCGACGGCACCGAAGGCAGCGGCCAGAGCGGTGTTCACCGCGACCACCGCGAAGCGCACATCGGTGGCCGCAAGGGTCGACGCGGCGTTGAAGCCGAACCAGCCGAACAACAGGATGAACGTACCGAGCATCGCCATCGGGATGTGGTGGCCGGCCAGCGTGTTCGGGCTCTTGTCGGCGTTGTACTTGCCGATGCGAGGCCCGAGCACGAGTGCCCCTGCCAAACCGGCAACGCCGCCGACGGCGTGGACGACGCCGGAGCCGGCGAAGTCCGTGTAGCCGTAGCCGAGGTCGAGGCTGTCACCGAGCTGGCTGAGCCAGCCGCCACCCCACGTCCATGCCCCAAAGAGCGGGTAGTAGAGGGCGCCGCAGAAGAGGCCCCAACCGACGAACGCCTTCCACTTCCAGCGCTCTGCCATGGCCCCGGTGGGGATGGTTGCGGTGGTGTCCATGAAGGCCACCATGTAGAGGAAGAACGCGGCGACGGCGGCCCCGTACGAGCCCTTCAGGTCCGTCAGGGCGGCACCGCCCTTCCACAGGAACACCCAGTCGCCGCTGCCCAGGAGACTTGCCCCAACCGAGTGGTCGTAGCCGAAGTCGTAGCCCGGCAGCGGGTAGCTGTACCCACCGAACATGAACATGTAGCCGATGAGGAAGAAGGCGACGAAGCCGAGACCGAAGATCGCGAAGTTCGTCGACACCACGTGGGCGGCGTGCTTGGCCCGGCAGAAGCCGGTCTCCACGAGAGCGAAGCCAGCCTGCATGAAGATCACGAGGACTGCGCCGAGGATGATCCACAGCACGTTCACCTGCTGGCCGAGCGCGGTCACGGGATCGACTTCTTCCTGAGCACCGGCCACGGCCGGGAACGCGAGCAGGGCCGTGGCCGCCACCCCGAGGCCCACCAGGGCCTTGGTACTGGCGGCCGGCGCCCAGCCGAGCGTTCGGAAGCGATGACGAGAGGACATGCAGCGTTCCTTTCGAGGACGTTCAAGGGTTGGCCGGACGCCGTTGTCTGACCCGACCCTGAACATAAGGAGGTGCTGTCACGCGTCGATGTCGTGAAGATGAACCGGACGGCGCGAACGCTCGCCCGGTTGTGGCCAGGAATCTGATGTCTCTCTGACCATCGACTGGGCACCACTCGGGCACCGTTGCCATGATGCAGACGTGGACGAATCGGCCGACGCGCAGGTGGACCCCCATAGGGTCCGGATCGGCCTGGCGATCGTCACGGTGATCGTGCTCGCTGCCCTGGTGATGGTCGCCGTGGTGGACGACCCGCTCGGACGTTCCGTGATGCTCGCGGTCGTCGTCCTCGGGTTCGTGCGGGCGTTCCTCCTCACCCGATCACTCCGCCGCGACGCCAGGTCCTGAGCCCTAGGCGGCGTTCGGGGGCCGTCCCCATACGCTCCGGTCATGCAACACGGAGGGCCCCACAGCATGATCGGCAGCGATCCGGCTGCTGTCGCGGGCGTGAAGCTGAGTCGCACGGTGCTCAGGCGGGTGTGGCGGTTCGCCGCGCCGTACCGAGGGGCCATCTTCGGTTTCCTCGCGGTGATCGTCGCGTCGTCGCTGCTGAGCCTGGCGCCGCCTCTCCTGTTCCGTGAGATCCTCGACCAGGCCATCCCCAACGCCGACCGGGGCCTGCTGCACGTGCTGGCGGCGCTCGTCGTGGTGGCCGCGATCAGCGACGCGCTGCTCGCCCTTGTCGAGCGCTACCTCTCCTCCAAGGTCGGCGAGGGGATCATCTACGACCTACGGGTGGCGCTGTTCGACCACGTGCAGCGGCTGCCGATGTCGTTCTTCACCCGGGCGCAGACGGGAGCGCTCACGAGCCGGATGAACAACGACGTGCTCGGTGCGCAACGGGCGGTCACCGGCACGCTCGGCTCCGTCGTGTCGAACGTGGTGACCCTGGCCGCCAACGGTGCCGCCATCATCTTCCTCGACTGGCGCTTCGCGGTGATCACGGTGGTCCTGCTCCCACTGTTCATCGTTCCCACCAAGCGCGTCGGGCGGCGCCTGCAGGACCTCACCCGTCAGCAGATGGACCTCAACGCGTCCATGAACACGACGATGACCGAGCGCTTCAACGTGTCGGGAGCGCTGCTGGTCAAGCTGTTCGGCCGCGCCGATGAGGAGACCACGGACTTCGCGGGGCGCGCCGACCGGGTGCGGGCGGTCGGCGTCCGCTCGGCGGTGTACGGCCGGACGTTCTTCGTCGCCCTCGGGCTCGTGGGGGCGCTGGCCACCGCGGCTGTGTACTGGATCGGTGGTCAGCTGGCCATCTCAGGGTCGATCACCCCCGGCACGCTCGTGGCGCTCGCCGTCTTCGTGAGCCGGATCTACGGCCCACTCACGTCCCTCACCAACGCCCGCATCGACGTCATGACCGCGCTGGTCTCCTTCGAGCGGGTGTTCGAGGTGCTCGACGCGCCCAACCCCATCCCCGACCGAACGGGCGCGGTCGACCTCATAGCACCGAAGGGCCGGATCGAGCTGGACGACGTTCGCTTCGCGTACCCAAGCAACCCGATCGTGGCGAGCCTCGAGGCGGTCGGACCGCGCGGCGCGCCGGCCGACGCACCATCGCTGATGCTCCACGGCGTGTCGGCCATCATCGAGCCCGGGCAGCTGGTCGCCCTGGTCGGCCCGTCGGGCGCCGGCAAGACGACGCTGTCGCAGCTCGTCCCGCGCCTCTACGACGTGACAAGCGGAGCCGTGCGTGTCGACGGCCACGACGTGCGCGACCTCACCCAGGCGTCGCTGCGGGCGGCCATCGGCGTCGTCAGCCAGGACGCCCACCTCTTCCACGACACGATCGGCAACAACCTCCGCTACGCGCGGCCCGGCGCCACCGACGCCGAGGTCGCCGAGGCGGTCCGCGCGGCGCGCATCGAGGGGCTGGTCGCATCGCTCCCGGCCGGGCTCGACACGCTCGTCGGCGAGCGCGGCCACCGCCTTTCCGGCGGCGAGAAGCAGCGCCTCGCCATCGCCCGCATGCTGCTGAAGGACCCCGCCATCGTCATCCTCGACGAGGCCACCAGCCACCTCGACTCCGACAACGAGCTGCTCGTGCAACAGGCACTGGCCCAGGCGCTCGCCGGGCGCACCAGCCTCGTGATCGCCCACCGGCTGTCGACGATCCAGGCCGCCGACAACATCCTCGTGCTCGACGAGGGCCGGCTCGTGCAGGAGGGCACCCATGACCAGCTCCTGGCGAGCGGTGGCCTCTACGCCGACCTCTACCGCACCCTTCTGCGCACCGAGCTCGAGCGGACCTGACCCGGCCAGGTTGCAGGTCATACAATACCCCCCTAGGGTATTGGCATGACTGGCTACACGATGAGCAAGGACGACCTCCAGAAGCGGCTGCGCCGGATCGAGGGGCAGGTGCGCGGGCTCCAGCGCATGATCGACGAGGACACGTACTGCATCGACGTGCTCACCCAGGTGAGCGCCACGACGAGCGCCCTGCAGAGCGTCGCTCTCGGGCTGCTCGACGACCACCTCCGACACTGCGTGACCGAGGCGGTCGCCGCCGGCGGCCCGGGCGGCGCCGCCAAGGTCGCCGAGGCGACCGACGCGATCAGACGGCTGGTGAAGTCGTGACCGCCACCGAGCCCCCGCCGACGCGCGTCGACCTGCCGATCAGCGGGATGACCTGTGCGTCGTGCGCCGCCAAGATCGAGAAGAAGCTGAACGCGCTCGATGGCGTGACCGCCACGGTCAACTATGCGACGGACAAGGCGACCGTCACCTACGCGCCCGGCGCCGTCGAGCCCGAGGAGCTCGTCGTCGCGGTGGAGAGCCTCGGCTACGGCGCCACCCTGCCGGCGCACGCCTCGCATGACGCCGCGCCCGCCGAGCGCGGCGGTGGCCATGATCACGCGGAACCGATCGACCAGGCTCGACAGCGCCTCCTCGTCTCGGCCGTGCTGGCCATCCCGGTGATCGCGCTGTCGATGGTGCCCGCTCTCCAGTTCGACGAGTGGATGTGGCTGGCGTTCACGCTGGCCTCCCCGGTCGTGGTCTGGGGCGCCTGGCCGTTCCACCGCGCCACCTGGACGAACCTCCGCCACGGTGCCACCACGATGGACACGCTGATCAGCATCGGCGTGCTCGCGGCCTACGGCTGGTCCGTCTACGCGCTCTTCTGGGGCGACGCCGGACGCATCGGCATGACGATGGAGATGTCGATCGGTGGATCCGCCGGGGGCGACGAGCTGTACCTCGAGGTCGCCGCCGGCGTCACCCTCTTCCTCCTCACCGGCCGCTACCTCGAGGCAAAGGCCAAGCGTCGCTCCGGAGCCGCCCTCGAGGCGCTCCTGTCGCTCGGCGCGAAGCAGGTCGCCGTCCTCGGCGACGACGGCGTCGAGCAGACGATCGACGTCGACGGACTGCGGGTGGGGATGCGGTTCGTGGTCCGTCCCGGCGAGCAGATCGCCACCGACGGCGTCGTGGAGGACGGGACGTCAGCGGTCGATGCCTCGATGCTCACGGGCGAGCCCGTCCCGGTCGAGGTGGGCCCGGGAGACGCGGTCACGGGTGCCACCGTGAACGCCGGCGGTCGGCTCGTCGTGCGGGCCACTGCGGTCGGCGCCGACACGGCGCTGGCGCGCATCGCCCGGTTGGTGGAAGAGGCGCAGTCGGGCAAGGCGGACGTCCAGCGGCTGGCCGATCGGGTTTCCGCCGTCTTCGTGCCGGTCGTGCTCGTGGGTGCCGCGGTCACGCTGGCGGCGTGGCTCGCCACCGACCACGCCACCACGGACGCCTTCACCGCCGCCGTCGCCGTGCTCATCATCGCCTGCCCCTGCGCGCTCGGCCTGGCCACCCCCACGGCGCTGCTGGCGGGAACCGGCCGCGGCGCGCAGCTCGGGATCCTCATCCGCGGCCCCGAGGTGCTCGAATCCACTCGCCGCGTCGACACGATCGTTCTCGACAAGACGGGCACGGTGACGACCGGGCGCATGGGGATGGTGGGAGTCACCGTCGTCGATGGCGTCGAGGAGGTGGACGCCCTGCGCCTCGTCGGTGCCGTCGAGGCGGCCAGCGAGCACCCCATCGGCCGAGCCATCGCAGCGGCTGCCGAGGCGCAGCTCGGATCGCTGCCGGCGGTGGAGGGCTTCGCCAACCGGGCGGGGCTCGGTGTCGAGGGCGTCGTCGACGGACACGCGGTCGTGGCCGGACGACCGAGCCTCATGGCCGACTGGGGACTCATCCTCCCGCGCGCACTCGCTCGGGCTCGCGCCGACGCCGAAGCCACAGGGCACACCGCAGTGCTCGCGGGCTGGGACGGCGCCGCCACCGCGGTGTTCGCCGTCGCCGACACCGTGAAGCCCTCCAGTGCGGCCGCCGTGGCCGGGTTGCGTGACCTCGGCCTGCACCCGGTGCTGCTCACCGGTGACAACGCCGCCGCCGCTCGGACAGTGGCCGCTGCGGTCGGCATCGATGCCGAAGACGTCATCGCCGAGGTGCTCCCTGAGGACAAGGTCGACACGATCCGCAGGCTGCAGGACGATGGCCACGTGGTGGCCATGGTCGGCGACGGGGTGAACGACGCCGCCGCGCTCGCGCAGGCCGACCTCGGCCTCGCGATGGGCACAGGCACGGACGCCGCCATCGAGGCGAGCGACCTGACGCTCGTCCGGGGCGACCTGCGGACGGCGGTCGACGCCGTCCGGCTCTCCCGCCGCACGCTGCGCACGATCAAGGGCAACCTCTTCTGGGCCTTCGCGTACAACGTGGCCGCCCTGCCGCTCGCTGCCGCCGGCCTGCTCAGCCCGCTCATCGCCGGCGCCGCGATGGCCGCGTCGTCGGTGTTCGTGGTCACCAACAGCCTCCGCCTCTTCCGGTTCCAGCCGGCCGAGCAGATCTGACGATCCGTCAGGTCGACCGGTAGCGTCCGGCGCATGGACCTCCAGAACCAGTTCTCTGGACGGATTCGTCCGCAATCCGGACGTGAGCGTCCACAGATCCGATGACGGCTCCGACGCCGCCCGCGGGGCGGGACCTGCTCGCGGGGAAGGTCGTGCTGGTGACAGCGGCGGCAGGGACGGGCATCGGGAACGCCACCGCCCGGCGGTGCATCGAGGAGGGAGCGACGGTCGTGCTCAGCGACGCCCACGAGCGGCGCCTCGGCGAGGCGGCCGACGGGCTCACCGAGCTGGCCGGCGGCACCCGGCCGCTGACGGTCGTGTGCGACGTCACGGTCGAAGACCGGGTGCAGGCCATGGTGGGTGCCGCGGTGGCGACCCACGGCCGGCTCGACGTCGTCGTGAACAACGCGGGCCTGGGCGGCACGGCCGAGCTGGTCGACATGACCGATGCACAGTGGCACCAGGTGCTCGACATCACGCTCACCGGCACCATGCGCTGCATGCGGGCGACGCTGCGCCACATGTACGAGCGCGGCAGCGGCGTGATCGTCAACAACGCGTCAGTCCTCGGCTGGCGCGCACAGGCCGGTCAGGCGCACTACGCGGCGGCGAAGGCCGGCGTGATGGCGCTCACCCGGTCGGCGGCCATCGAGGCGGCACCGCACGGCGTCCGCGTGAACGCAGTGGCGCCGTCGCTCGCGATGCACCCGTTCCTCGCCAAGGTCACCAGCGATGAGCTGCTCGACGAGCTCACCCAGCGCGAGGCGTTCGGTCGGGCCGCCGAACCGTGGGAGATCGCCACGGTGATCGCGTTCCTCGCCAGTGACTACTCCACGTACATGACCGGCGAGGTCGTGTCCGTGTCCAGCCAGCGCGCGTGATGCCGACCACCTTCGCCACGCTCGACGAGCTCCGCGGCGCGTCGGGCCAGCACCTCGGCTGGACCGACTGGGTCGACATCACCCAGCAGCGGGTGAGCTTGTTCGCCGACGCGACTGGCGACCACCAGTGGATCCATGTCGATGTCGAGCGCGCAATGGCCGAGAGCCCGTTCGGCGGCCCGATCGCCCACGGCTACCTCACCCTGGCCCTGTCGAACCTGTTCCTTCCGCAGCTGCTGTCGGTGCCTGGCGCTTCGGCGGGCGTGAACTACGGCACCGGCAAGGTGCGATTCCCCAGCCCCGTGCCGGTCGGCAGCCGCATCCGCGGCGGCGCCGAGATCGCCGCCGTGGACGAGATCCCTGGCGGCCTGCAGACCACCATCACGATCACCATCGAGGTCGAGGGCCGGGAGAAACCCGCCTGCGTGATCGAGTCCCTCAGCCGCTGGCTCGCCTAACCGAGCGGGTCGGTGACGTGCTCGGCGGGAACGTCCTCCCAGCCGGCGGGCAGCGCGGGTGGGTGCAGGAAGTCGGCTGGCGGCTCCCATCGCGACCAGCGCTCGTCCCACCAGCGGTCGCCGGCCTCGATCTGCGCCTTCACCCGGGCCCCGACGGCCTGGATCGCCGTCGCGGTCGACTCCGAGAACCGACCGAGGGCGGCGCTGGCCGCGACGTGCTCCTCGTCCTTCACGATGACATCGAAGGAGGGTGTGACGAGCAGGTCGAGCTCGAGGTCGAGCGAGTCGATGCCGATCTCGGTGCGGCGGATGGGTGACTGGATGTTGACGTACCAGCCCCAGAACCCGCGGCCGGGTCGACGCCAGTAGGCCCAGACCGCGTAGGGGTCGTCCAGGCGGTGGAGGCCGAGGGGGCCCTCGCCGACCCACGCCGTACGGCCGTCGTAGGGATGGCGACCAGTGACTGTCGGCCAGTCGTCGCCCGCGCCAAAGCCCCACGGCGAGCCCTCGGGTTGGTACAGCACGAGCGCGGCGTCCGTGTCCTCGACGACGTAGAGCGGGTTCGCCAGCCACGGCCGCCCCCGCCAGACCTCGCGCCGGACGACGACGTCGCCCGGCGACCACCTCACGCGGGCCAGCCGCCGTACGGGACCGTCAGGATCTCCAGCAGGTGTCCGTCAGGGTCGGGCCAGTAGACGCCGCGACCGCCCTCGTGGGTGTTGATCTCGCCGGGCTGGTCGCCGTGCGGGTCGGCGAAGTAGGTCAGGTCGCGCTCCCGGATGCGGCCGAAGATCTCGTCGAACTCGTCCTCGCTGACGAGGAAGGCGTAGTGCTGCGGCTCGATTCGGTAGTCGCCCGCGGCGATGAAGTCGATGGACGCCCCGTTGTCCGCGGACACGACGTGGAACGGGCCGAACCGGGTGGGTGCTGTCACCCCCAACATCTCGGAGAGGAACGCCGCCGACGCCTCAGGATCCGTGGCGTGGGCAATGGTGTGGTTCAGCTGCACCGGCATCGCCCAAGTCTGACACCCAACCACATCTGTGGACGCACGCGCTCGCATGGCGAGCGTGAACGTCCACAGAACGGGTCAGGTCGTGAGGAGGACGGCGCTGCCGTGGCCGAAGAGGCCTTGGTTGACCGTGAGGCCGGCGGTGGCGCCCTCGACCTGGCGGCCCGCGGCCTGGCCGCGGAGCTGCCAGGTGACCTCGCAGATCTGGGCGATGGCCTGGGCCGGCACCGCCTCGCCGAAGCAGGCCAGGCCGCCGCTGGGGTTGACGGGAACGCGGCCGCCGATGGTCGTGTCGCCGTCGTTGAGGAGCTTCTCCGCCTCGCCGGGCTTGCAGAGGCCGATGTTCTCGTACCAGTCGAGCTCGAGCGCGGTCGACAGGTCGTAGACCTCGGCCAGGCTCAGCTCATCCGGCCCGATGCCCGCCTCCTCGTACGCAGCCGCCGCGATCGAGTCGCGGAAGGTGAGCTCGGGTGGCGCCAGCGCCGCGGCGGAGTCGGTGGAGAAGTTCGGCATCTCGATCACCGTGTTCGGGAACCGCGGCGTCACGGTGGAGACGGCCCGGATCCGCACGGGCGACGGCGCGCGCTTCCGAGCGAAGTCCATCGACGTGAGCACGACAGCGGCCGCGCCGTCAGAGGTCGCGCAGATCTCGAGCAGGCGCAACGGGTCGGCCACCATCGGTGAGGCCAGCACCTCGTCCTCGGTGACCTCCTTGCGGTAGCGCGCGTTCGGGTTGTGCAGCCCGTGCCGGGCGTTCTTCACCTTCACCTTGGCGAAGTCGGCGTCCGTGGCGCCGTAGAGGTCCATGCGGCGGCGGGCGTACAGCGCGAAGTAGGTCGGGTTGGTCGCGCCGAGGAGCCGGAACCGCAGCCAGTCCGGGTCGTCCCAGCGCTCTCCGGCGACGGGGGCGAGGAAGCCTTTGGGAGTGGTGTCCGCGCCGACGACGAGGGCCACGTCGCACAGTCCTGCAAGGATGCGCGCGCGGGCGGCGTCGAGGGCGGTGACACCGGACGCGCAGGCGGCGTAGCAGGTGGCGACGCGCGCCCCGTTCCAGCCCAGCGCCTGAGTGATCGTGGCGGCGGCGACATAGCCGGGGTAGCCGTTGCGGACGGTCTCACCGCCGGCGACGAACTGCACGTCACCCCACGCGACACCGGCGTCGTCGAGCGCGGCGAGCGCGGCGTCGACGCCGTACTCGTGGAACGGGCGGCCCCACTTGCCCCACTCGTGCATGCCGACCCCGAGGACGGCGACGCTCTCGGGCGCGGTCACGACGTGACCTGCACGGGCTTCCAGCGGTACATGAGGTGCTCGACACCGTCGACCTCGTAGAGCGGCTCGACGACGAGCTCGACCGCCGCGCCCACGGAGAGGTCGTCGACGCCGTAGCCCTTCGCGACCTGACCGAGGATCACCACCTGCTCGGCGGCCAGCTCGACCGCCGCGATCGCGAACGGCTCGTGCCCGTCGCTCGGCGGGAGGTACGGCGGCGGGGGCTGGTACTGGGCATCCGTGTAGCTCCACACGGTGCCGGTACGGGACAGCTCGACGTCTTCGAACTCCCGGCCCCGGCAGTCGGGGTTGCGACAGAACCCGCTGGCGCGGGGGAAGAACACCGTGCCGCACGTCGTGCAGCGCGTGCCGAGCAGGTGGGGCTCCGCATCGGTGGTGAACCAGCCTTCGACGGCCGGCACAGCGGTGGTGGACATGTCGCTCCTGGGATCTGACGAACCGTCAGGGGAGTGTCGCATGCCACGACCCGAGGCCGCCCGTTTTGCCTGGCGCGTACCGACGTGGTGGGATGTCCGCGCTTTGGGCCACACCGGGCCAAAGCCAGGATTTCGACGGACCAAAGAACCGACTGACGAGAGCTGTTGGACGACACCCTCACCAAGTCCGAGCGCGAGGCCCTCAAGGCCATCTACCGCTTGACCCGAGACGGCTCAGAGGCCCACACGGGTGCCCTCGCGGACGTCCTCGGCCTGTCGCCGGGCACTGTCACCACCACCGTGAAGCGGCTCGCGGACCGCGGGTTCGTCGACCACCGCCCCTACCAGGGCGTCACCTTCACCGCGCTTGGGCAGCAGACCGCCGTGTCCGCCATCCGGCGCCACCGCATCGTCGAGCGCTTCCTCGCCGACATGCTCGGCTACGCCTGGAACGAGGCCGACAAGCTGGCCATCGGCTTCGAGCACGAGCTGCCCGACGAGGTGCTCGAACGCCTCTACGTGGCGCTGCACCGGCCGGCCACGTGCCCCCACGGCTTCCCGATCCCCAGCGCCCTGGACGCGGAGCTGCCCGCCACCCCCGACCTCTACGCGCTGGAGCCGGGCGAGGTGGCCGAGGTCGCGCTCTCGGGCTCGACCGACCCCGATCTCGTCACCTTCCTCGGCACCCTCGGCCTCGTGCCGGGCGTCGAGGTCGTGGTGGTGGAGAAGCACCCCTTCGACGGCCCGCTCGTGGTGACGGTCGACGGGAAGGACCGCACGCTGGGCGAACGGGTCGCCCGCCAGATCTACGTCAACCGCCGCGCTCCCAACAGTGAGCCCGGCACGAGCCAGAGGAACCACGCATGACCAGCATCCTGGCCGCTGAAGGCGGCTACCAGGAGTTCGTACTGAACGGCGGTGAGTTCGCCATCCTCGGTCTGGCCGGAGCCTCGGCGCTGCTCGCCCTCGCCGTCGGCCTCATCTTGATGAAGGGCGTCCTGGCCGAGGACCAGGGCACCCCCAAGATGATCGAGATCGCGCTGGCGATCCAGGAGGGCGCCGCCGCCTACCTGAAGCGGCAGTTCCGCACCATCGCGGTGACCCTCATCCCGCTCGCGTTCATCGTGTTCATCACCTCCACCGAGGTGCTCAAGCCGGACGGCGCGGTCGCACTCAGTCGGGCTGAGTCCGGCCTGTTCCGCACGATGGCGTTCGTGGCCGGCGGCTTCCTCTCCGGCCTCACCGGCTACATCGGCATGACGCTGGCGACGCGAGGCAACGTGCGCACGGCGGCCGCTGCCAAGCGCAACTCCTTGCCCGACGCGCTGAAGGTCGCCTTCCGCACCGGCGGCGTGGCCGGCATGTTCACCGTCGGCCTGGGCCTGCTCGGCGCGACCGTGATCATCGCCCTGTTCCAGAACACCAGCTCCGCCATCCTCGTGGGCTTCGGGTTCGGCGGCTCACTGCTGGCGCTGTTCCTCCGCGTCGGCGGTGGCATCTTCACCAAGGCCGCCGACGTCGGCGCCGACCTCGTCGGCAAGGTGGAGGCCGGCATCCCCGAGGATGACCCGCGCAACCCAGCCACCATCGCGGACAACGTGGGCGACAACGTCGGCGACTGCGCGGGCATGGCCTCCGACCTGTTCGAGAGCTACGAGGTCACCCTGGTCGCCTCCATCATCCTCGGCGTGCCCGCCTTCCACTCGATCGGCGCCAACCCCGCCCTCGGCCTGGTCTTCCCCCTCGCCGCCCGTGCCGTCGGCGTCCTGGCCTCCATCGCCGGCGTCTACGCCGTGAAGGCCAAGCCGGGCGAGACCAACGCCCTCAAGCCGATCAACCGCGGCTTCCTCACCGCGGGCATCATCACGGTGATCGGCGTCGGTGCGCTCGGCCTCGGCTACGTCGGCAACGACCACGCCAACGAGGGCTGGAAGGTGTTCGGCGCCGTGGTGATCGGTCTCGTGCTGGCCCAGGTGGTCAGCCGGCTCACCGAGTACTTCACGGCGACGCACCACGCGCCCGTGCGGGAGATCGCCGAGAGCACCCGCACCGGGCCCGCCACGACGATCCTCTCGGGCACGTCGGCCGGCCTCGAGAGCTCCGTGTACGCCATCCTGGCCATCGCCCTCGCCATCAGCGTGTCCTTGGCCCTCGGCGGCGGCAACCTGCAGTTCTCGCTGTACCTCGTCGCACTGTGCGGCATGGGCATGCTGGCGACGACAGGCGTGATCGTGTCCGAGGACACCTTCGGCCCGGTGTCGGACAACGCGGCTGGCATCGCCGAGATGTCCGGCGAGTTCCATGGTGAACCCGAGCGGATCATGGTCAGCCTCGATGCGGTCGGCAACACCACCAAGGCCGTCACGAAGGGCTTCGCAATCGGGTCCGCCGTGATCGCGTCCGTGGCGATCTTCGCCAGCTTCATCGAGACGGCCGTGAACGAGATCTTCACGGGCGACAAGGGGCTCGCGGTGATCGACGCCGCGCAGCAGACCAGCCGCGGCGTGTTCGACCTGCTCCCGATCAACGTCGCCGACCCGAAGGTCTTCATCGGCCTCCTCATCGGCGGCGCCGTACCGTTCCTCTTCTCCGCCCTGGCGATCAACGCCGTGTCCCGCACGGCTGGCGTCGTGGTGCAGGAGGTGCGCCGCCAGTTCGCCGACGGGCTCATCATGAAGGGCGAGAAGAAGCCCGACCACGGCCCGGTCATCGACATCTGCACCGCGGCCTCCCTCCGCGAGCTCGTCACCCCCGCCCTGCTGGCCGTCCTCACCCCGGTGATCGTCGGCTTCGGCATCGGCTTCACCGCCCTGGGCGCCTTCCTCGTGGCGGTCATCCTCGTCGGCCAGCTCATGGCCAACTACCTGAGCAACGCGGGTGGGGCGTGGGACAACGCCAAGAAGTACATCGAGGACGGCCACGAGGGTGGCAAGGGCTCCGACGCCTACCGTGCCGCCGTCATCGCCGACACGGTGGGTGATCCGTTCAAGGACACGGCCGGTCCCGCCATCAACCCCCTCATCAAGGT